>FWPV01000119.1_pt1 | contig 279430 bp, 211 predicted proteins | sample 2228371 | NCBI WGS metagenome assembly FWPV01 (sample SAMEA103939776, study PRJEB20133) | metagenome
GATCGCCACTCCGAACTGTTTGGATACCATGTCGATAGCATGTGCATGGACTATCCACCAGCCCGGGGTGTACCAGAGTGGCGGCCAACATTGCCACCACGCAGGGCCCTGGACGGCCGGCCGTTGCGGTGGCGGCTCGGCCCGGCTGGGGCCGGGCGGCTCGGCCAGGGTCCTGGGCGGCTGGCTGGCGCCCAGAACCGGGTAGGTAAGCTGAAAAGCTAGAGCTGCAAGAACAACTGACCGGCGCATGGTTTGCCTCCTTGTGGTCACTGGACGTCGCGGATATGACTGGGCTGGCATGAGCAGCACCAGGTCTGGACAAAGGGATTCGTCCCGTACCCGTCGCAGACCAGGTTTTGGGGTCCGCCGTTGTGGCGAACCTGGATGTAGCATGGGTAGTTGAAGCGATCGAAGACGCAGCCGAAGTCGGCGTAGTAGAGTCGCTTGCAGAGGACCCAGCCGGCAGGCTCCATGCATTTCAAGGCGACCCTCTTGGCCCGGCAGCCGCACGTGTTCGAAGGCGTGGACGTGGCCGGCCAGCACCGCATTGATTTTGCCGGCGGCCTGCGTTCCACTGCTTGGACGAATTGCTCCACGATGGGGTTCGGACTCTCGTGGCGCTGCGACGTCGTATGGGCCGGGTGGTGCATGCAGAGCATTTTCCAGCAGGCTGGGGAGTTGCGCCGGGGCTCGACCACCGCAGCACGCTGTGCCATGAGACCAGGGCTCACGGCCTGCATGGCGGGGTCGGGGTGGGGGCCGCCACAACTAGCACAACTAGCTCCGTTGGACTCGACCGGGAGCAACTCGATTGGCCCGGCGGAGATTCTGCCTTGACCGCCCTCGCCGAGGTGGCCTTGCTGGCCGAAGTAGACCTTGGCCGCCTGGGCATTCTCGTCGTGCCAGTCGTGGTTGCCCAGGGCGATGAGAAAGCGCCCGCTGTCCAGGTACGACTGGTAGAGCTCGACGCCGGCCGAGACGGTGGGTGGCGGGGGGAAGGTTGGCGGGCTAGGCGGATAGCCGCTGGCCAGATAGCCTGTGGGCGTCACCGGGGGCGCAGGGCAGCAGACGACCGCGCGCCGACGCCGGCCATGGCCAGGAACGCAAGGGCAGCGGCAACGAGAAAGCCGATGGGTAAGGGGTTGTCCCCAGGGCGGCGTGACAGATCATGCATCCTGCACCTCCCGGTCGCCGCGCCCCAAGGCGGGTGAGCACCAGCCGGTGCCCTCGGCTGGCCGCGCCCACCTGGCGCGGCGGCCACCTACTACTATGGCCCCTGAGGTCTGCCGGTGTCAAGGGACGGGCGGCGTTGCCTGCCGGCGGTGAGAAGAGGGCGATTCGAGGGAGCCGCGCATTTGATCGCGTCGCCAGTTGGTCGGGGCTCGACGGACAATGCCCGCCGAGGGGCAGCCGCAGCGTTGGCTTGACATGGTGCGGCCGGCCGGTATGCTTGGCGGAGAAGAATGATCTGAGGAGGCGGCCATGGCGCAGGCAATCGGTAGGCCGTCGGGGGAGCATGGCGGCAGTCCCGGGTTCCCCGGCGAGGGGCGCACATCTCGCGCAGGAGTGGTGTGCTTGCTCTGTGTGGGCCTCGCTTTGACGGCGGTCAGCGGCCTGAGGGGCGCTCTGGCCAGCGACGGGGTGGCGAAGGCCACAGCCCGCGAGGCGGCGGTCAGCCGGCCCGGCTCGACCCAGGCGGATAGTGTGGCTGGCGCGGCGCTGTCCTCCCTTCCAGGCCCCGAACCACGGCAGCCGGCGATCTTGGCCCAAGGGGAGGCTGACCCCGAAGGCGCGTGGGCCGTCTTCTTGCCCCTGGTCGGTCGGCGCCTGGATGTGGCGCAACTGCCCAGAGTGCCCACGGCACTCCCGCCCACGACAACGCCCACTGCCTCGGCTACCCCGACCCAGACTGCCACGCCTGAGGCGACACCCACCCCCACCCTGAAGCCGACGCCGGTCAGCCAAGAGATGGAAGAGGACGACCCGCGGCTCACCTGGAGCGGGAGTTGGCGGCGGGTCCAGGATGCCAAGGCCTCCGGTCGAGCCTACATGGTCAGCGCCACGGAAGGTGACTCGCTGTCACTCCGTTTTGAGGGCTCGCACATCGCCATCTACCGCCGCCTTGACACCAGCGGCGGCCGAGCCACGGTCAAGATCGATGGTCGGGACTACACGACCATCGAGTTCTACTTCCCAGAGCCAAACCCGCGCTATCAGGTGCCAGCGGTCATCGACGGCCTGCCCGAGGGTGAGCATCAGCTGCTTCTGGCGGTCAGTCGGCGCAAGCACAGCTCTTCGAGTGGCACCAACGTCTACATCGATGCCATACGGGCGCCCAGCCCCTACGAGTTCAGTGACGACCAGCTGGCCGCTGGCGTGCGTAGCAACAGCTACCGCGACATCGCCGGCTTGCCGCGATTGCGCCTCGACCGGGCGATCTGCCTGGCCGCTCAGGCACACGCTGAGTACGACGCCCGTCACCAGGAATCCCATACCGAGACCGCCGGTAAGCCCGGCTTCACCGGCGCCCGGCCGGGCGATCGGCTAGCCTACTTCGGCTACGATCGGGCGAGCTTCGAGGTCATGCACTTCGGCCGCGACATGACGCGCGCCGTCGATGGCTGGATGGCGACGGTCTACCACCGACTGCCCTTCATGGATTACCGGTCCACCGACTGTGGCGCCGGCTATGCCAGCGGCAGCCGCAACTCGGCTGTCATGAACTTTGGCAGCCGTTTCTCGGCGCCACCACCGCAACGGCTGATCACCACCTATCCGGCGGATGGCCAACAGAACGTGCCAATCAGCTGGTCGGGTGGCGAAAGCCCGGATCCGCTGCCCGGCGCACCCAAGCCGGTGGGCTATCCGGTCAGCCTCCACATTGCGGTGCCAGCGTCGCAGGCGCTGGCCCTTCGCTGGCCGGAGCCCGGTTCGTTCTGGCCATTCGCGCCGCTGCCCTACGGCCCAGCCCAGTGGCACCTGACGACGGCCACTCTCACCGGGCCGACCGGCCAGCTACCGTCCTACGTGCTGGATCAGGCTTCAGACCCCAACAAGTTCATGGGGGCCAACGTGGTCTTCGTAATCGCCAAGAGCCCCATGGCCGCGAACAGCACCTACACGGCCCACATTACCGGTCGCGACAGCCAGGACAGGCCGTTCGATCACCGCTGGTCGTTCACTACCGGCGCCGGGCGCTAGGCGGGTCCTGGGCCGGGCCGCCCGAATGACCCGGCTAGATCTTCAGCTCGCTGCGCAGCCGGATATAGTGCAACACGTGCTCGCGGGTGATCATGCCCACGAGCTCGCTGCCCTGCACCACGGGCAGCTGGGCCACCTGGCGATCGTCCATCAGGTGCAGCGCGTCCATCAACTCGGTGTCGGGTTCCACGCGCGACATCTGCTCCCAGGGGACCATTACCTGGGCCACCGTGGTCGTCGTTCGCTCGGCCTTGGGCACGGCGGCGACGTCGCGGAGGCCCATGACGCCCAGCAGGTGGCCGTCATCGATGACCAGGAAGGAGCGATGACCAGTGGTCAGGATCTGGTGGTCGATCAGGTCCTGAAGCGACATGTGGGCGGACACCAGGGGATGGTCGCGGGCCATAAGCTGGCGCACCGTCACGCCGCGCAGTTGATCCCGCAGGCTGGCCTGGGCGTAAGTGGCGGCGGCCGCGTTCTGCAGGAACCAACCGATGAACACCAGCCACAGGCCGTTGAACAGGTTGCCGCCCAGGACGATGAACAGGCCCAGGCCAATGAAGCCGGCGGCCACTATCTGGCCGCTGAAGGTGGCCACCTGGGTCGCCCGCTGGAAGCTATTCGTGGCACCCCAGACCAACGCCCGCAACACACGCCCGCCGTCGAGCGGAAAGCCGGGGATAAGGTTGAAAGCGGCCAGGATCATGTTGATCCGGGCCAGCCAGAGGGTCACGGCCGCCAGGTGGGGGATCGGGCGGTCCACAAGGTACAGGCCGGCAAAGCCGGCAGCCAGGATGGAGCTCGTCAGTGGACCGGCAATGGCGATCCTGAACTCGGCGCCAGGGCTGTCTGGCTCGCGATCGATCTGGGCCACGCCGCCGAAGACGAACAGGGTGATGCTCCGGACCGGGATGCCGTTGCGCAGGGCGACGAACGAGTGACCCAGTTCGTGGAGCAACACCGAGCCAAAGAACAGCACGCTGGTCAGCGCTCCCAGGAACCAGTAAGTTGCCCGTGGCAGATTCGGATACTCGGCGGGAAAGTAGCCCAGCGCCAGGGACCAGGTTACCAGGCCGAAGATCAAGAACCAACTGACGTGCAAACCGATGGGAATGCCCAGAATCCGCCCCAACTTGATGTCCGCTTGCATGGCGCTCAACTCCTATGGTGCAGAGAGGCCCACTCCTCGCTGCCGTGCCGGTGCGGCCAAGGCGCAAAGAGACCGCCGCTCCCGCGGCGGCTCTTTGAACTCTTTCTCCGTTGCCTGAGCCGGCCGTGGCCGGCGCCAGAGCTACGGTCCGATGAGCACCGCATCTTTAGCCGCGAACGGCAAGTATAGCCTCACTGGCGCCGGCGTGAGGACGAAGTTGCGGTTCGGCGACTCCCGGAGAGCGGCAATCGACTCTTCCTGGGTGACCGGTTCGTACCCTGGCGCAGTAACGGACAGCGTAATCGTGGCGCAGGCATTGGCGTATTCCGCTGGGATCAGCAAGCGGTATGAACCGTCGGCGCCGGTGCGCTCCGAGAAGGAGCGCGGCACGCACATGGTGACGGTGACAAGTGCGTCAGCCAGGGGCACTGGTGGCTCGCCAGCGCCGTGAACGTACCCGTAGATTTCCAGGTCGCCCGGCAGAGGCTCTGTGGGCGTGGGGCTGGGGCCGGGTGTGGGCTCCTCGGTCGGCTCAGGCGTCTCGCTGGGAGTTGGACTCGGCCCGGGCGTCGGCTCCTCAGTGGGCTCGGCTGTCCCGCCCGCTGTTGGGCTGGGCCCCGGCGTGGGTTCCTCGGTGGCCTCAGGGGTACCGGTCATTGTCGGCGTGGGCTCGATGGTGGGCTCAACCGTCGCTGTCTCGGTGGGCTCGGCAGTGGGCTCTGGGGTGGCCTCTGGCGTTGCCGTCTCGGTAGCCTCGGGGCAGTCACCTAGCGGGAAAAGGCCCTCATCGCCGGCCGCAACGTAGACTGCCTCGGCCAGGTCCCGCGGCGCAGCTGCGACCTCAATGCCGGTGTCGTCGAAAGCTTCGAACTGGAACAACCATCGGCTAGCCCAGGAGATGTGGCGCCGCGAGAGCATCGGCAGTCCTGGCTCGGTTCCCTCGCTCTCCTGCCACTCGGCGGCGTCATAGCCGTAGATGCAGCTCCGGGGACGTTCGCCGGCCACGGCTTCGAAGATGGCCTGGGCCTCGTTCTCGTCCTCGAGCCGGAATACGCTGCCAGAATTGGAGTGTCCTGCGGCAATAATGCACTCGAAGGTGTACGACCCCTCAGCACCGGTGAAGGTGCACGGAATGGTCGCCGTCAGCACGGCCCGCACGCCGGTCTCCAGGACCACCAGCTCGGTGTCAGTGATGGCCGAACCCAAGCTGGTCTGTGGATTGGATGGGGGTATGGGCCTTGCCTCCGGCGTCTTCCCTTGAGACATGACCGCCGTCCCTGCCATGAGCACAAGCACCACGGCGAGGCCGAAAGCCATACTTTGGTGGATCTTTTTCACGGTGGAGTGACGCTTGGTGTTCATGGTTCGCTCCGTCTTTTGTGGCGTCGGACACAGTGCGTACTAGTCATAACGCAGACAGTGGCTACTCTGATAGCCAGCGGCCCGCTTCTTGCCGGCCGTCGGCACAACCGGACGAGCTTTCGTGGGTGCGGACGGGGGGTCTGCGCTAACAAAAATGGCCGTGTCACGCCGCTCGTCATCCTGGCACGACTCCGGCTGTCCGTACATTATGACGCACAACTACCGGCGAAAGTAATGGGCCGGTCGCGAGTGGACTATCACGCCGCGCCGCTGGCTTCGATATGCTCGTCCATGCCAGGTGGGCCAGCCAGGGTCCCACCGGCCCCTCGTGGCCGGGCCCGTTCGCAATCTGGCAAAGGCCCTAATGCACCGCGCAGGCCAGGCAGGGATCGAAAGAGCGGATGGTGCGCCAGGCTTCCAGCGGCACGTCGGGCACGGCCAGGCGCGTGCCCACCAGTGCGGCCTCGTAAGGTCCGCGCTGGCCAGAAGGATCCCGGGGCGAGGCGTTCCAGGTGGTGGGGGCCACGATCTGGTAGTTGCGGATGCGGCCGTCCTCGATGGTGATCCAGTGCCCCAGAGCCCCCCGCGGCGCCTCTGCGGCGCCGAAACCACGTGCGTAGCGCGGCCATGTCGCCGGATCCCAGTGCGCGCCGGCAAAGGTGGCCGCACGGCCATCCCGGATGACCGATCGCAGCGCTGCCAGCATGCTGGGCATGCTGTCGGCGATGAGCTTGGTCTCCAGCGCCCGCGCCAGGGTCCGGCCAAGCGTTGAATACAGACTCTCTGGCGGCAGTTGAAGGGCATCGAGCGCGCTCGAGACAAGTCGCGCGGTTGTCTGGTCCCCGCTGGCCAACGATACTGCCACCCGGGCCAGCGGACCGACCTCCATAGGCCGCCCTTGCCAGCGTGGGGCCTTGAGCCAGGAGTACTTGTGATCCACGTCCAGCTGATCGTACGGCGGCTGTGGCCCCTCATAGGCCAGCTCGGTCGTGCCGCGCCAGGGATGCCGACCCGCCTCCCCGTCTGGGTAGCGGTACCAGGATCGGGCCACGAACTCCTGGTTCTGGCTCTCGTCGCGCGGATCGGGCGTGATGGCTCCCGACGTCTGCCGGTCGACGATTGCCGCCCGCGGCACAACAAATGCCTCAGCTGCGCCGTTGCCGTACTCGGCGAACTCGCCCCAGGTCAGGAAGCAGCCGGTGCCTTCACCCAGGCTCGCGTAATCGCGGTAGAACTTGCCGATCGCCAGAACGTCCGGCAGATAGACCTGGTCGACGAAGCGCCGCAAGTCGGCGATGCTGGCCTCAATCCGGGCCAGCTGTGCCTCGCCCAGCGCGCCAGTGCCAGCGTAGTCGATCGGCGCTGGCACTCCGCCCACGAGCAGGTTGGGATGCGGGTTCTTGCCGCCAGCCAGGATGTGGATGACCGTGGCCGTGGCTTGCCAGTCCAGGGCCTCGAAGTAATGGGCCATTGCCAAGAGATCCACCGCCGGCGGCAGTCGGTAGGCGGGATGGCCCCAGTGACCGGCGGCCAGGAGCGAGGGCCGGTCGCTCTCAAGCAAGGCGCGCAGGCGCTCTTGTATCTGGGCGAAGTGCTCGGCGCTATTCTGGGGCCAGTCTGAGATCGAGCGCTGGAGAGCTGCTGTCTCGGACGGATCGGCCTCCAGAGCTGAACGGGGGTCAACCCAGTCCAGGGCATGCAGATGGTAGAAGTGCATGACGTGGTCGTGCACGAACTGCTGGGCCAGCATGAGGTTACGCAGGTGGGCGGCGGCTGGCGGCACGGAGATACCTAGCGCATCCTCGACGGCCCGCACGCTGGCCAGAGCGTGCACGAAGGTGCACACGCCACACGCCCGCTGGGCGAAGGCCCAGGCCTCGCGCGGGTCGCGACCCACCAGGATGCGTTCTATGCCGCGGACCATGGTCCCCGAGCAGTAGGCGTCCTCGATGACGCCCTCGCCCGAGACCGCGAGCTCGATCCGCAAGTGGCCCTCGATGCGGGTCATGGGGTCGATGACCAGTCGGTGCGCCATGCTACACGTCCGATCAGCTCCCTGCCACGGGGCCCAGTTGCCTCGGCGGCAATTCGCACCAGCAGTGACCATGATGCCGCGGGCGCCATGGGTCTACCGCAGTCTGACTGACCCAGCTCGTACCGAGCGTACTCATTCGCGTGCCACCTGCGGTAGGAACACGCGGAAACGGTCGCTGGCCAGCCCGGGATAGATCCCACCGCGGTCCCAGAAACCCGGCTCGCTACAGCCGAAGCACGGGTGGCCGCCGGCCACCGGGAAGGACAGGCCGTTGCCCCAGCCGCGCGTCGAGCAGGCATTGGCCGTCTCTGGGCCCCGACAGCCGAGATGGAGGAGGCACCAACCGGCGCGGGCTCCAGAATCGTCGAATGACTCGGCGAACTGGCCGCGGCGGAAGAAGGGCCGCCGGGGGCAGTTGGCGTGGACGCTCTGGCCGTAGTAGACCATGGGGCGCCCCAGCTCGTCACGCTCTGGCCAGGTGTCGAAGACGACGTGATGAAGCAGCGTGCCGGCGAGCACCTCGGGCACCGGCGGGCAGCCGGGCACCAAAACGAGGGGCGCGGCTCTGACCAGTGGTCTGACGTCCACGGCGCCGGTGGGGTTGGGCGCCGCTGCCGGGATGCCGCCGAAGGTGGCGCATGAGCCGACGGCCAGCACGCCCGCCGCCTGGCTTGCGGCTTCGCCAATGACGTCCCCCACGGCGCGCCCGCCCACGGTGCAGGCCACGCTCTGGTCGGTGACGGGCACGCTGCCTTCGACGACCAGCAGGTACTGGCCGGCAAATCGCTCCATTGCCTGCCGGCGATGCTCTTCCAAAGCCTGGCCGGTCGCCGCCGACAGCAGCTCGTGGTATTCCACCGACAGGCTGTCCAACAACAGGTCGAGAGTGCGCGGCTCGCGCGAGCGGCTGAAGGCTTCGCTGCAACCGGCGCAGTCCTGGGCCGACAGCCAGATGAGCGGCCGACGTGGTTTGTTCTGTAAGGCCCGGGCGATCGCCTGGCGCAAGGCCCGGCGGCTCCGCCCTGGCTCGCCGGGCACCGGCAGGCGTCCGAGCTCCAGCAGCACTGCCGCCGCCCCGCAGAGCCGCAGGAAATCCCGCCTTGACAGGCCCCGCGACAAGAGGTGCTCGTAGACCGAGGCGGCCGAGCTCTGAGCTGCCGCTTTGCCGTTGGTCATCGCCATGAACAACGCCGGCCAGAGGCCGGCCGATACGGCTTGCGGGGACGCTCCTCGCCCTCTTGGGTTATGGCTGTCGGACTCGATAGCGGCCCATGCAGCCAGCTGGTACAATCGGCGGCACTAGCTTCATGCCGGAGGTAGTCGCCATGACAACTGGACGAGGGGGCATGCTGGTCGTGTGCCTAGCGGGCCTGGTCGGTGGGCTGTTCTGCGGAGCGGCGGGCCCGACGTTCATGCCGGCCGCCGGGCAGTTCTCTGGGCACGTTGCCCGGCCGGTGACGCCCTACTCGCCCGATCAAGAAGCGGTGGCTATTGCCGAGCAGCTCCTGCCACGGCCGCAGCACCTGGAGGTGGTCTCGGCCGGCGTTCGGCTGGGTCCCGAATGGCGCGTGGTCTTGGACGCAAGCGTGGCCGACTACGTGTTTAGCGGCCAGTGGCTGAACGAGCATCTGACCCCGACGCTCCAACTTCCCATCATCGACACGGCGGCCACGGTCTTGTGGCCGCGTATCCTGATCGGCAGTCCGGCCACGAGCTGCCGGGTCCTTGGGGCGTTGGAAGAGCACAAACTCCGTCTGCCCGAGCAGCTGGGCCGCGAGGGTTACCTGCTGGAGGTCACTTCCGGCCCCCAGGCCCAGATTCTGATCGCCGCCAACAGCCCGGCCGGCGCTTTCTATGGCGTCACCACCTTGCTGCAGTTGGTCCGCCCCGACGGCACGGTGCCTGGCGTGCTCATTGTCGACTACCCGGATCACCGCCTCCGCGGTTCCTACGAGCCAACCAGTGCCGCTTTCGAATGGCGTGATGGGGCGTATCACTTCACTGATCGCCAAAGGGCGTTCATCGACTGGCTGGCCTCGCACAAGATGAACACGCTCTTCCTGGTCGAGAATGGTGCCTTCTTCCGCGACGAGGCGGCCTGGCTGGACGCCTACCGGCAGCTCTTTGCCTACGCCCGGCAGCGATTCGTCGAACCGGTGCCCCGGCTGTGCTCCATCTCTACCGTGAGTCCCTTCCCGTTCGAGCTGTACGAGGGCTGGCCGACAGTCGAGGAGCGCTTCACCTTCAATGACGCGGACACGGCGGTGCCCGAGCGGCCGCCAGTCGAGCTGGTGCCGAACGGCGGCTTCGAGCTGGACGAGAACGGCGACGGCGTTCCGGACGGCTGGAGCGTGCGCAACGTGGCCGGTGCCCAGTGGGTCCTGGACGACACCAAAGCCTACGCTGGCCAGCGGGCGATGCGCCTCAGCATCCCGACCCCCGTGGCCGACAGCAACCAGGCGGTCTTGAGCATCACCATCGACGACGTCCTGCCTGACTCCCATTACTGCGTCTGGAGCAAGGCCTGGACCGAGCAGATTGCCGCCGTCGAGCCCCAGCTTACGGTCTATGTGCGGGACACGATGGGCAACGTGGCGGTACTGCAGTCGGATACCACCCGTTCCACCGACCGCTGGATCGACTTCGGCGTCTGCCTGCGGACGCCCGCCAACCCCGACCGGATCACGATCTACGCCCGCCAGCAGAGCCCGGGCAGCGGCACCTTCTGGCTCGACGAAGTGCACATGGAGCGGATGGACGGCGGCCTGCGCAACGTCATCCGTGGGGAAGGTACGGACATCCGCGTCACCGACCTGACTGGCCAGAAGCACTATAAGCTGGGGACGGACTACGAGGTAACAAGTGGCCAGCAGCAGGCCAAGATCCTCCCCAGCCTCAAGCCCTTCGTCATCCGCCGCCTGCCTGGCGGTGCCATCGCGCCCGGTGAGACGGTGCTGGTGAGCTATGACGCCTACTATGCCTATGCGCTCTCACGCTATTGGTCTTCGGCGCCCTGCCTGGCCTGCGAGCGGCTCTATACCGATTTCTACGCGCCGGCCATCGAGCGCGTGACGAGCCTACTGCACCCGACCATGCTCAACATCGACGCCGACGAGATCCGGGGCTTCTATCGCGATTCTCGGCTGACGGCCCGTTTCGACTCCAACGCCGAGGCGATCGCCTACTGGGCCAACCGCATCCAGCGCGAGCTGGCCCAGCGCGGTCCCGAGTGCCAGCTGTGGCTGTGGGACGACATGGTGTCGCCTTATCACAACGGCGGCATCGCCGACTACCAGGTGGCCTACGGCGGTCGCCGCGGGCGCATGGCCGAGGCGACCGAAAAGGACATGCTGGACCGCTCGCTAATAATGGACGTCTGGTGGTATGGCGACGAGTGGCTGTCCCAGATGTGGCACTCGGTGCGCTACTTCGGCGAGAAGGGCTTTCGGGTGCTTGGCTCGCCGTGGCAGAGTGAGGAGAACATCGTCAGCTGGTCCGAGCTGCTTTTTGGCCAGTCGCATGCCCTGGGAGGCGTTGAGACCAACTGGGGCACGCCTTTTGAGCCTGGCCATCGGTTGTTCGCCGACCACTTCTGGAACACCCGCTACGCTTTGCGGCTGTTCGACAGCTTCGAGGAGGACGCCGACGGCGATGGCCTGCCCGACGGCTGGCAGATCGAAGGCAGTGTTGACTACAGCACTGACGGCTCGAACTGCTATGGCCGGCGCCTGGCTGGATTCCCCAGCGCGGCTCTCGGCGTCACCGCCACCACCAAGGCAGTGCGCTCGCGGCCGCTCTCCGTTCGGCCAAACACGAAATACCGCCTGTCGGTGTATGCCCGGGGCTCGACCGACCGTCCGAGCAGGCCCGAACTGGCTCTGAGCTGGCTGGACGCCAACGGGCAGGCGGTTGGCCGATCAGCCTTCCGGCTCGAGGAGTTGGGGACGACCTATGCCCGGTTCGATGGAACTTTCACCTCGCCGGCCACTGCCATGGCGGCAGTCATCGAGCTCGAAGCCGGGGTCCCGGAGGTGTGGTACGATGTGCTGCGGCTGGCCGAGGAGACGAGCTTCTTCGCCATCCTGGGACCGATGCGGTTGACAGAGGCCACTCGAGGTGTGCCCTATGCGGTGCAGTTCCGGGCCGCCGGCGGACAGCCGGCCTACCGCTGGCGGGTCATCGACGGTGACCTGCCAGCCGGGCTGCAGCTTACCGCCGAGGGACTGCTCGTGGGCACGCCGAGCGCCGTAGGGCGTTTCGCCTTTACCGTCCAGGCGGCGGATGGATCTGGCCTGACGGCGGTTCGCTCCTACGAGCTCACTGTGGAATCGTGGCACCCAAAGTTCGCGCTGGCGTTGCCGCTCGTGGCGCCCGGCTCCTCCGGCCGCTGAGTTCGAACGAGCCGGGTTGCCTGGACTTGATCGATCAGGAGGATCAGTCATGAACGTCATGGACCTTGCCGCCGCCTTGCGCCTCGAGCCCGGCAGAAGCATCGACCTCAGGCGCGACTTTCGGCCTCAAGACACCCTGGGCTACGAGAAGCCCGAGAATGCGGTCGAGCTACTGGAGAAGAGCATCGATCTGCTAAGCGACTACCAAGAGCGCCTTTACGCCGAGGACCGCCGGGGGCTGCTGGTGATCATCCAGGCCCTGGATGCGGCTGGCAAAGATTCGACAATCAAGCACGTCATGAGTGGGCTGAACCCACAGGGCTGCCAGGTGACCAGTTTCAAGGTGCCTTCTGCCGAGGAGCTGGACCACGACTTTCTCTGGCGCTGTGTAAAAGCGTTGCCGGGGCGGGGCATGATTGGCATCTTCAACCGCTCTTACTACGAGGAAGTTCTCGTGGTGCGGGTCCATCCCGAATGGCTGGAGCGGCAGCGCCTGCCGCCGGGCCGGCGAGACGACGCCTTCTGGCAGGAGCGGTTCGAGTCCATCAACGACTTCGAAAAGCATCTCGTCCGCAACGGATTCGAGATTGTGAAGGTGTTTCTCCACATCAGCCGCCAGGAGCAGTGCGTGCAGCAGCTGCAGCGCATAGACGATCCCAGCAAGCACTGGAAGTTCAAGGCGGCTGATCTCGAGGAGCGGCAGCACTGGGACGCATACATCGATGCTTTTGAGGCAATGTTGAACGCAACGACCACCAGGTGGGCGCCGTGGTATGTGGTGCCCTCTGACCGCCGCTGGTTCAGCCGACTGGCAGTGGCCTCGATCATTGCCAACAAGCTCGTAGAGATGGATCCCCAGTACCCCACGGTGGGTGCCGAGGAGCGCCAGGCCATGGCCGCATGGCGGGAGAACTTGGTGAACGAGTGCGGTCCACGATACAAGAAGCGGGGCTCGTTGCCGTCGCCTAATCGGCCGTGCCGGCCGCCGAGGCGCGAATAGGCTATGCTCTGGCGGGCAGGCTTCGGTCAGGGTACAATGGGCAGCGCGCGACAACACTGGCGCGTGGGAGCGAAAGGAGATGCCGTGGCCGAGAAGGAAGGTTGCGTCAGGCCGGCGCGGGGCCCGATAGTTCCGATTGAGGCCCCGCAGTCCGAAGGCGAAAAGCCCGAACAGGAGGTGCGGATGTTGGCCCGAGTTGGCCACCAGGCGATTGACTTCGAGGCGAATGCTTACGTAGAGGGGGTTGGTTTCCAGCCCATCAAGCTGTCCGACTACCGGGGCAAGTGGATTGTCCTGTGCTTCTATCCCGGCGACTTCACCTTTGTCTGACCTACCGAGCTGGCGGCGGTCGCCGCCCTCTATCCGGAGTTCCGATCGCTAGACGTCGTAGTTCTGGCGATGAGCACCGACAGCCGCTTCGTGCACAAGATCTGGCAGGCGCATGAGCTGTCGAAGATGGTGTCCGGCGGTGTGCCTTTTCCCATGCTTTCCGATGCCGGTGGTCAGATAGGCCGCGTTTACGGCGTGTACGATGAGGCGGCCGGGGTGGACATCCGCGGGCGGTTCATAATCGATCCTGATTTCATCATTCGGGCGATGGAAGTTCTTACGCCCGAGGTGGGTCGGAATCCCCAGGAGTTGTTGCGCCAGCTGAAGGCCTTCCAGCACGTTCGGGCCACCGGCGAGGTCACCCCGTCGGGCTGGCAGCCCGGCGAGCCCGCGTTGCAGCCGGGTCCCGACCTGGTCGGCCGAGTCTGGGAGGTGTGGAAGCCGTAAGCCACTTGCCGGGCAGTTCGACGCTTTGCCCGAGCCGGTCCGCCAGGGCCGGCTCGTTTCTTGCCCCCGCAGTCGGCGGTGGGGAGCACAGGTGTCTTGACCCCGACGAGGGACCATGGCACGATGCCGGGCGCAGCCAGAAGCGGCATGGCCAGCGGTGTCAGGCTGCGCTTCTTGCCCCTCGCCAGGCGCATCGGAGGTGTTCGCCGTGAAAGGACCGTGGCTCATTTTTTCGGCACTTTTGGCGCTGCTCATCGCTGTCGGCAGCCTCGACCCAGCGGGTCATGAGGTTCGAGCCAGCCGCCTGGCTGGGATCGGGGGGCGGGGAGCAACGACCGTCCAGCTGGTGAACCTCGATCCCAGCCGCCCGGCAAGCGGCAGCCTTGCCCTTCGGCGCCACGCTGACGGCCAGGCGACCGCGATCAGCTTTGCCGGCCTGTTGCCCGAGACGAGCCGCCAGTTCTACCTGCCGGACGTTTCCGAGCTGGCCGCCGGTCGCTATGCCGGCCAGGTTAGTGCTGACCGGCCGGTGGGCTCGCTCTATGGCACTTCCTGGCCCACGGGCGGCTACAGCGCTGATGGTGCCGCCGCGCCATCAACCGACGTTCTGGTACCCCTGGCGCTGAAGGGTCGCGACGGCGCCACCTCCTTGCTCACGGTGCAGAATCCATCCGTCGATCGGTCTGCCGCCGTGGAGATCGCCTACTACGAGATGGCGGCCTCCATGCCCGCTCGCCGCATGCAGTTCCAGCTGCCGCCAGGCGCCTCCCGGACCATCGATCCCAATCGCGAGCCGGACCTGCGGCTCCTGCCCACAGGCTATGTCGGCTCGGCGCGCGTCAAGGCGCCGGTGCCGGTGGCGGTGCAGGCCCTGGTGGATATTGCCCCCAGTGCCCGCGCCGTCTATGCCTTCGCCGGTATGCCAGTAGAAGCTGCCGCCACCGAGGTGTTTGTGCCAGTGGTCCATGCGACGACTCCCTGGCCAGGACCCGGCGGTGCGGGCGAGCAACGTGACACGCTGATGGCCGTCCTGAACCCCGGGGTGTCGCCCGTAGTGGTGGCCTTGTCCTATCGAGGCCATGCCGGCTCTTGCGCCGGCCAGACCTACAACGCCAATCCGGTCACCATTCCCGGCGGCCGGAACGTCATCTACTTCCAGGGTGCGGCTGGTGAAGGCCAGCCGACCGGGCGTAGTCCGTTGCCCGACGGCTGTGCTGCCTCAGCTATGCTGAGCGCCGCTTATGGGCGAATAGCGGTGACCGTTGTCGAGACCGTGCGCGACGCATTGGGGCGGGTCGTCCGGGCGGCCGCCTACAACGGCTTCAGGGCTGACGATGCCTCGTCGCGCCTCTACGGCGTCCTGCGCACGGGACACACCGACCGCCGATTCACTACCGGCCTGTGGGTCATGAACACCAGCTCGCGAACAGCGGAGGCCAGGGCTGTTTTCCGGCTCGTGGATCGGCCTGTCGTCGAAGGCTGCCCTGCTTGCCAGGTGCGCATACCGCCACGCGGCGCTCATCTCTGGTGGCCCCCGGACATCCCCGAGCTGGTGGACGGTGGCTGGGGCAGTGTCATCGTGTCTGCTGATCAACCGCTGGTGGCGGTAGTGGCCGACCTGCCACTGGCGCCTGGCCCCGCGGAGAGTGGCTATGACCACGCCATCCTACCCTTCCTGCCCCTTGGTCAGGGAGCTGGCTCGGCCGCTGCTTCGCTGCCCCTGCTTTTGCGGGACGATGAGCTGCTGCCAGCCACGCCCACGGCCCCGCCGACGCCCACCGGCACGCCGCCGCCGCCGGCCGATGCCATCTGGTCAACGGTCCTGGTTCAGAACCTGGACCGGACGGCAGCAGCACGGTGGACGGCGCGGCTGTCAGCCTACGGCTCCGGAGCGGTCCTGGGGCTCGAAGAGGGCGAGCTGCCGGCCGGCGGGAGGTTGGCGCTGTCGCTCTGGCAGCGCTCTGACTTGCCTGACGCCGACTACCGCGCCGTGCTGACCGGCGACCGTCCGCTGGCCGCGGTGAGCGACTTGCGGTGGCCAGCCAGCGGCCGGGCCGTGGCCCACGGCTGGCCGGCGCCGGGTACTGAGGTGGTGGTGCCGCTGGTAGCCAAACGCTACAACGACCAGGTGTCGCTGGTGGCCGTCCAGAACACCGATGCTGGCCAGGCGGCGCTGGTCCGGCTCGAGCTGCACAGCTTCCGCCAGCGCGAGCCTCTGGCGACGACGACGCTCGCCTTAGACCCTGGCGACGGACGTATCTTCGACCTGGCGACCGAGCCGGCTTTCCGTGGTGTGCCAAACGGCACAATTGGCTACTTGAGCTTGCGCTCCGAGCGGCCCTTGGCGGCGGAGGCTTTGCTCCTCAACAGCCGGGAGCCGCGACTGGCCGCGAGCATTAGCGGGGTGCCAGTCGAACGGCTCGCTGACCGGCTGTACGTGCCCTTCTTCCGCCGCGAGTACCTGGGTGGCACGACGCTCATCACGGTGGTGAACCCTGGCGAGAGTGCCATCGAGGTAGGTGTCACTTACTTCGGCTCTGCGGGCGATTGTGCTGGCCGCCGCTACGCCGGCCGGGCGATGACGGTGCCCGCCGGCGGCAGCGTTGAGATGAGCCAGGCGGCCAGCGCCAATCATAATCTGCCGGCCAACTGCGCTGGTTCGGCTGTGCTGACCTCGAGCAGTGGGCCGTTCACGGCGGTAGTTACCGACGCGGTGACCCAGCCATCATGGGGTGGCGGTTCAGTGGCCGCTTACAATGCCTTGCCGGCGCTGGATGCCGGCCTGGCTCTGGCGGTCCCGGTGTTCCGTAAGAGCGCGGCGGCCGGTGGCACCATGAGCGGCATCCAGGTGATGAATGTCGGTGAGACCACTTGCCGCGTGCGCCTCGCTTTCTACGATGTGGCGGGCGCCCCGATCGAGGGCTGCGGCGAAGCATGCCAGACGGCTCTGCGGCCGTCGGAGTCTCATTTGTGGTGGCTGGGTGACCTGCCGATTCTCGAGCCCGAGCGGGACGCTCATGCCTGGCTGGAATCTGACGGTCCCATCGCGGCGGTGGTATTCGACCAGCCCACTGGGGTAGCGGCAGCGGCAGTAGACGATGGTACCGCCTACACGGCGCCGGCGGCTCCCCAGGACACCTCGGCGGGTGTTGCGCTCTATGGTCCATACCTGCCCAATCCGGTGGGCGCGGCACCGCCAGCGACGGCCACCTCCACCGCCACCCCGCCACACACGCCAACCGCCCCGCCCACGGCGGCCCCGAGTGGAGCGGCGGGTCGCCTCTGGCTGCCATGGGTGGAGCGCGGAGGCTAGCGGAATAGTTACCAGGCCGAGCGGTGATCGCCTCCTATCCGTGAGTGCTGCTATGGTTCGGATGAGTCTGTGCAGCCCACACGGGCTTCTGGGCGACGTTGGCCGGCTTGGTTGGCCCCGCAGACAAACCTCTAGCGCACCCCTTTGACGGCGCCCGTCTAGTCGTGGTATACTGATGGTGCGCCGTGCGCCGTGCGCCGTGCGCCGTGCGCCGTAGCATACCCCGCTAGGCTGCCTCCCGCACAGGCGCAGGAGGAAGAAATGTGGCTCCATTTCCGACGCGCCGCGGTGGTAGTGTTGCTTCCGCTGGCTTTGGTCCTGGTTTCCAGCATGGATTCGGCGCCTTCGGGTGGCGGGTCGGCATACGCCCAACCGCCGGGCTGTGAACCTGAGACGTCGATCTGGGGAATTGGGCCGAATGGTATCTACGAGATCAACACACGTACCGGCGCTATCGTCAAGCGCTCGCTGCAGGGTGGTGTGACGATTGCTGCCGGGCACAGGCCGTACGATCTGTACTTCACCGACGGTGCCGGTAACCTGTTCCGGTACGACATCACGACGCGGGCCGTGACCGGGCCCCTCCTGGGCAGCCCGCTGCCGATCATCCCCAACTCGCTGGGCAACGGGTGGAACGGGCTTCTCTACGCGGGCGACTTTCCTGGAGCAGTGCACTGGGTCAACGTATTCCCGACCTTCCTGATTCCCCCGCGGCCGTTGTTTGCCCTGGCGCTCCTAGGCGGAGCCGGAGGGAACCTGTCAGGCGATATTGCTCGGGACACGCTCTTCTGGATGCTGCCGCCACCACGCAGTGGGCTCTATGCCACCATAGACAACCCTGCCGGCGGTTCTGACCTAGTCCTAGTTAACCCAGTTTTTGCGGGGCAAATGGCGAAGCTGGGCGCTTTCTCCAGGAAGGGTTACAACACGCCGATTGCAGGTCTGATCAAGGGCTTGGCGTTTCGGCAGGACGGTGAGCTGTACGCGGCTGAAAGCACGGGCAACAGTGGTACCCCAACGATCATTTACCATGTCGAGAACAGGAATCCCGGGGCTTGCGTCTACCTTGCGGGTGCGGACGAGCAGATCCTCGACTTGGCGTCCGAACCTCCGCTTTACTGCGTCGAGCCGAAGCCACCTGTTGAGGAGGCGTGGGGCGACTTAGGCGATGCGCCGGACCGGACCAACAACCGGGGCATCCCAATGTGGACCTATGGAGGGAGTGTGGCGGCGGAGTTCCCGACAGTACACCGGCTGGCGGAGAGCCAGCCATCAGGACCCAAGCACCTGAGTGGCTCGAGCGCGGTGCTGGGGAGCTGCGTGAGCCGGGAGAAGGAGGCGGACATGTTGCCCGACGACGACTTTGTGTCGAATATCGACCCGTACATCGGGGCGGATGACGACGATGGGTGTGACGACGGGATTCAGTCGCCGCTCGGGCTGCCGCACTGTCAATGGACGGCGTTCGATTTAGATGTGACGGTTCTCAGTGGTGATCCGTGGCCCCGGTATGTGAGCGGCTGGTTAGACTTCAATCGGGACGGCGACTGGGAGGACACGCTGACTTGTGTGGATCCGGGTTCAGGCGTAGCGGTGGCCGTGCCGGAGCGGATCGTGCACAACTTTGAGTTCACGTTGGCGGTTGGGGCGCACACGATCACTATGCCGGCCTTTCGATCTTACGACGCTAGCCCGGGGGGCCACATATGGCTGCGACTCATATTGACTAGGTACCCGATAGAATCGCCAGATGGCCGGGGGTTACTGTACCCGTACAGCTACTCGGAAGGGGAGACGGAGGACTACTACCTCGAGTACGTAGGGAATGGCCAGTACGCTCCGTAGGTTGTGGCAAGGTAGTTGGGAGCTGATTCAAGGGGCTGGGCAAGAAGCAGGCGGGAGGGTGCGGGGCGCGGGTTGGGGGCTGGGAGGGAGGTCTATGGGTCGTGAGCGGTCCGGACTGGTTGGGCGGAGCCTGTCCACGCTGAGCGGTTGGTGGCGCTGGCGGTTGGTGGCGGTTCTGGCCGGGTTGATGCTGGTCCTGGGGGGTAGGATGGTTGGGCTGGGTGCGGGCGGTCAGCCCCAGGAAGGGGATGCTGCGGCCGTGACGCTCGAGAAGTTGGTTGTTGCGAGCGTTGCCGAGGCGAAAATCATGCCCGGTTGCGAGGCTGTGTCCGTGTTCAAGCTTGATTCCTCAATACCGGTTTTTCGCGGACCGCGACTGTCGGGCTCACCGGGCACGTTGGCGAGCACTTCCGACCTGTCCATTGTCGTGGCCGCCAACGATCATAACGACTTGGTGCTAATGCGGCGGCCGAGGAGCAGTGACGACGATTGGGAGACCGAGGTAAAGATGTTTGTCGATATGTTCGGGGAATACTCCTTCAATCACCCGTGGTTGGGTGTCGCCGTAATGGGGGACGACGACACGCTTTTGGCGGGAGTGGCGTCGGGGTCGAACGTGGAGCCGCTTCACTACTGGGTGGGCAAGTATCGGCTATCTGACCTGCCGCCGGGGCCGACTACCGGCCCGCCGCTGGGCGTTTTTGCCGTGGACAGTGCACCGGCGGAAATCGTGGCCGATCCCGACGGCGTGCGGTTTCACGTGTTGACGAAAGAGGCGTGGGTGTACACGGTGGATGCGAGGACAATGATGCAGGCGGGCGCGCCGATCAAGTTGCGGCCGATAGGGGCGACGCCGATGCCGCCGGAGTATCAATTAGGGCATCTGAACGTCACGCACGCGACGATTACCGGGGACGGGCACTATCTGATCACCAACCGGTTCGATGTACCGGAGGTGAACCTAGCGGATCTGGTAAGTCGGCGGGCCTGGGTGGCGAGCACTGGCAACCAGAGGAACTGCGGAGTAGCGGTGAATCGAGGCTGGGTGAATGCGGGGCTGCTGGCGATTCACGCGGTGGACGCGGTGGTGGTGTATCGTTTCGAGCCGCCGGGCACGTTGGTGGAGCTTGGGCGGGTGGCGATCGATCCGCCCTGGTGGGCGTATCCCTCTGGGCATATGGGGCCCGCGGTGGCCTGGAGCGGAAGTGGGAGCCATCTGATTGCGGCGACGAACCATGGCCCGCACGAGCTTGTGGTGATCCGGGTGGAGGATGAAGGTCGGCGGCTGGCGATCGAACGCTATGTGGAGCTGTGCTTAGCACGCGGCAGGTACCCAGACGGTACCGTTTACGCAGTGCCTGTGCAGGACATTCTGACAGCTAATGGGCTGATCACGCCGCCCGTGCCGACAGCATCGCCAAGCGCCGTGCCGACGGCGAGCCGGACGGCCAGTCCGACCAATACCGCGACCGCGAGCGCCACGGCTTTGCCTAGTCCCACCCCGGAGCCAGTGTACCTGCCGATAGGGCTGCGTGAGGAGCCGTGCATTGGGCAGAAGCAGCGGGCCGACGTGGTGCTGGTGATCGATGCATCGACCTCGATGGCCGAGCAGTTGACGTCGGCGGGGCGCTGGAAGCTGGATGCGGCCATTGAGGCGGCGAGGCTGTTCTTGGGGCTGCTGGAGTTGCCGGCCGACCAGGCAGGGCTGGTGGTGTTCAACGATAGGGCGGAGCTCTTGCAGGCGCTAACCGGTCGGCGGTGGGAACTGGAGGCTGCTCTGGCCCGCATCCCCGCTCATGTGCGGAAGCAGACGCGGATCGACCTGGGGATAGAGCTGGGGCGGGAGCAGCTGACGGGCGAAAGGCGGAAGGCGGAGAACCAGGCTGTGTTGGTATTGCTGACGGACGGGCTGGCGAACCCGGTGCCGGCTTCGGTGGCGGTAGCGAGGGCGGCTGAGGCGAAGCGGCAGCAGATTACGATTTTCACCATTGGTATAGGTCCGGAAACGGAGTTGGATATAGCCGAGCTGAGGCAGATGGCGAGCCGGCCGGAGTATTTCTATCGCGTGCCGGATGCGGAGGACTTGGCGAGCATCTACCAGAGAATAGCGCTGGCGATTCCGTGTCCGGCGGAGATGTACTGGGGGCGGCGGTAGCGCTGGCGCAGTCTAGGCCGTGGCAGAATCTGGGCCCGAGCCGGGGTGGAGGTGACTCTTGGTTCGAGTAGCGGCGAGAGGCTGGCGGGGGATGAGCCTGGCGGGGGCAACTGGAGAGGACCGGCGGCGGTCGATCAGCTGGCCTAGTCCGTTCTTAGGGTGACCCTCGGTTGACGCCGTGCAGATTGGACAGTGAGGAGGCAGGCCTTGAGAGAGCGCGCATGGCGCCGGCGGGTAATGGCGGTCCTGGCGGGGGTGATGCTGGTTGTGGGGGCGAGGATGGTTGGGCTGGGTGCAGGCGGTCAGCCGGAGGAAGGGGATGTAGCGGCGGTACAGCTGGAGAAGTTGGTGTTTGTCACGGAAAACAACCGGGCTGCGGGACCGGGTTGCCAGGCAGTATCGGCTTTCAGCATCGACTCTGAGAGGCCGCTGTTTCAAGGACCGCCGCACTGGGACCTGGAACGGCTAACAGGGGCTTTTGACCTGTCGGTCGTACTGGGCATGTCATACGCCGGGGAGTACCTGTACGGAGTGTGGCGACCGCAGGGGAGCCGGGTGGAGTGGCTGGCGGATACGGACATTAGGGGTGCGACCTTCGCCACCGCCCTTGGAGTCATGCCGGACAACGAGACCCTGTTAGTGGGGAGGCGAGAGCGGCGTAACGCGGATCAGCCGTACGAGTACTGGGTAGGCAAGTATCACCTATCGGACCTGCGTCGGGGACAGATTGGGCCAGAGCTGGGGCGGTTCAACCTGGAGAGCTTGCCGGTTGAGATACTGGTGGATCCGGATGGGCGGCGGTTCCACGTGGTGACGTTTCAGGCCCGGCTGCACACGGTGGATGCCAGCACGATGACCGAGGCGGCCGCACCGATACAGATGCGACGGTGGTTGGCGCCCTTTCCAGGCCCGTTTGCCACGGCAGAGTGGCCCAATCCCGAGCGGCCACCAGACCTTGCCGATGCGACGATTACTGGCGACGGACACTACCTGATAGCCAACCGGCTGGACGTTCCGGAAGTAAACGTTGCCGATCTGGTGGCCCGGAAGGTGGCCCAGGCAAATCCCGGGAATGTGCTGAACGGTGGGCTGGCAGCCAACCGTGGTTGGCATAATGCGGGGCTCCTGGCTATCCATGCTGTGGACTATGTTGCCGTTTATCGCTTCGAGCCGCCGGCGACGCTCACCGAGCTGGGTCGGCTGGCGATCAACAGCCCACAACACTTCGACTACACGAGTGGTGTGCCCAGACTTGCTATAGCCTGGAGTGGAAGCGGCAGCCACATCATAGCGACTACGGAGCATAACGGCAAGCCCTTGGTGGTCATCAGGGTGGAGGATGGGGGCCGCCGGCTGATAGCCGAGCGTTATGTCGCGGTGTGCGAGAACCCGCCGGGGCTCAAATACCCGGACGCGCCACGTGACATTCTGACCGCCAACGGGATGATCACCCCGCCCTGGCCCACGCCTTCGGCGACGGGGACAGCGACGGCCACCTCCACCGCCACCCCGCCACACACGCCAACCGCCCCGCCCACGGCGGCCCCCAGTGGAGCGGCGGGTCGCCTCTGGCTGCCATGGGTGGAACGCGGCTAGGCCGTCACCTGGCGGGTCGCCTCTGGCTGCCATGGGTGGAGCGCGGCTAGGCCGTCACCTGGCGGGTCGCCTCTGGCTCCCGTGGGTGGAACGCCGCTAGGCCGTCACCGGGCTGGTCACGTCTGGCTGCCGTGGGTGGAGCGCGGCTAGGCCGTCACCCGGCGGGTCGCCTCTGGCTGCTCTGGGTGGAGCGCGGCTAGGCCGTCACCCGGCGGTCTATGGCTGGCCCGCCTGCAAGGACCTCGAGCTCAGAAACGCCCGGCGCACCGCCGGCGCGGCGTCGGCCGACAGCAGCAGGATGAGATGGTTGCGCGCGCGACTGCAGGCCACGTAGAGCAGCTGACTGCAAGAGTCGTCGTCGCCTGGCCATGACTCAAGCTCGGCCAGGATCACCACAGCCCGCTCGAGACCTTTGAAGCCGTGAATCGTCGACCAGGCTATGGCCTGGCCGCCGGCACCCTTAGTCCCGGCTTCCTCCGACAGCACCGGTGGGCCGAAGACCGGCTCACGCCATAGGGAGCTCTTCTCCTTGCCGCAGGGCGTAAGAACGGCGATCTCGCCCGGGGGCACGGCCTCTTCTTCCGTCAGCCGCCGCAAGACCTTTTCGAGCGCGCGGCGTAGCTCCGCAGCGCCGCGGTAACCAATAACCTCCACTGGCCGGCCGGGCGGACCGACGGCGGTTGGTTTGTGGGCGGCGTGGTAGAAGCGCATCACCTGGCGATGAATGGCCTGCGTGTTGCGACAGTTGGTGGTCAGGCAGTGTGGCGGCTCGACAATGGGAAAGGCGCTTCGGTCCTCGTAGAGGCGCTGGTTGTCGTCGTAGAAGACGTACAGGATGCCTCGATCAGGATCCCGCAGCAGCTCGGTGAGCGTCAGCCACCATTCGGTGGCAAAGTCCTGACCCTCATCAACCACAATGGCGTCGAAACGTAGCTGGGGCGCCCGCTCGATGGCTGCCAGCAGTGACTCGGGCAGGGTGCGGTTGAAGAATTCCTCGTTGACCTCACAGTTGGCGGGCAGTGTGCCCAGGTCCCTGGCCATCTGGTAGCACAGCTCATGGTAGTGCACCACTGTCAGGCGGTCCCGTGTCCCCAGGCTGGCTCGCAGTGACGCCGCCAGCTTCTTGTTGAAGCAGGTTAGCAGCGTCTCGAAGCCGGCTCGGGCCAGCCGACTGGCCTTCTCGGCAGCCAGGAGAGTCTTGCCCGAGCCAGCGCAGCCGGAAACCAGGGCCCGATCGTGACGACTCAGGAAGTCGAGGATTCGAAACTGCTCTTCGGTCAGCCGCAGCTGCAACGCCTGCTCGCGAACGATGTCGCCCCACAGCGCGGGCCGCAGGTGCCAGCTGCGCGCCAGCAGGTCGACCAACAGCTCCAGGGCCCGTTCTTGCTGGGGCGCCTCCCCCGGTTGAGCTGTGCCGCGGTAGTGGGCCATCGCTCGCCCCACCCAGGCTTCGAGAGCCGCCGTATCGGCCCGATCGAGGATGATCTGGCGGGGCTTGTCGGGACCGAGTGGCTGATCACCGATTAGCACGTCCGGAAACGCAACCGCGTGCCCGATCCAGAAGGCGTTGTCGCTGTCTCCCAGGCGGGCCGCCAGCTCGTCGCGCAAGCGATAGGCACTGCTCTTAGCCTGGCGAAACGGATCTTTGATGGGCGAAACGCGACCGCCAGCCGACGTGCTGGTCCAGGTGGCAGTGCGGGCGCGATAGGCTACTGTTCCGCCCTTGACCTCGAGCACCAGAATGCCGCGTCGCGGATGGGCGATGACGAAGTCGGCCTCGCCGTCTCGCCGGCGCCCTCGCTCGTCCAGCGCCTGCCAGGCAACGCCGTGGAACACGACATAATCATCCGACAGGTTCTGGCGGAACAGCTCGTAGAGCTCGCGCTCGGCAGGGCTGGTCGTCTCGGGGGCGATGACTTCGGGATAGACGTGTGCCATGGCAGCTCTAGGGCATGTCCCTGACTCAGGGCGGGCGCTATGGCGTGTTTGGCTCGACCATGGCGATTCCCGGCATCCTCGCGCCGCCAGGTCGGCGCTAGGAGGTGTTCAACTCGACCACCGCGGCATCGGCCACGTCCCGGAACCGCTCGGGGTTCGAGGTGAGGAGGATCACCTGACCGTCCCGGCCGGCCAGGCTCAACACCCGGCCCAGGGCAGCCAGGCGCCTTGGATCTGCGTAGCCCAGGGCATCATCCAGGATAACTGGCGCTCCGCCGTCTGGGCTGACGATGGCCGCGCAGGCCAGCCGCTCGATCACGCACAGCTGCTCTCGGGCGCCGGTGCTCAAGTCCTCGAACGGCAGGCTGATGCCGTTCAAGGTGCGCCGGGCGATCTGCAGCTGCTCGTTCAGTTCCACCGCAAAGGTATCGCCAAACACCGGGCGGCCCAGCCGCTCGATCATCTCGCGCAACGGGGCGTGATAGCGCCGGTGGGCCTCCTCACGATGCCGGTGCAACACCTGCCAGAGGAGACGAGCCGCCTCAGCACGCTCGTCCAGCCGCTGCCACTCGCTCCACGCACGGCCGGCCTCGGCCTGAGCCTGTCCAGCCGCCTCGTGCAGGCCCTGCGCCCCTTCGATCTCCAACCTGGCGGCCAGGTGATCGCGCTCGCGGCGCAGCTCGGTCATCCGTCCGGCCAGTGCCTCACGCTGCTCGCGCCAGGCGCGCTCTTCGGCGCGTACCGTTGCTGGTGCCAGAGTCTCAAGCTCGGCCTGCAGAGCTTGCTCCTCGGCCTGCGCAGCTTGCGCCCGCTGCTCAGCTTCCGCGAGCAAGCCGGCCAGTTCGGCATCGCCTACCTCATCGCGGGCCCGGGCGAGTTCGGCCTCGCTGGCGCGCAGTTCAGCACTCGCCTGCTCCACCAGGGCAGTCAGGCGCTCCGCTTCGCGCTGCGTCTGGGCCAGTTCTTGCTCCGCCTGGTCTAGTCGCTCCTGACATCTTCCTCGCCGCTCTTGGGCCTCGCGCTCGACCGCTTCGGCTGCCTCCTTGCTGAGCCGCGCGGCGTCCAAGTCAAGCGCCAGCCTCGGCTCGGCCGGGCGCCGCCCGGCGTAGTCGTCGATGGCCAAAGCCAGCTGGTCAATGCGCCGCTCCATCTCCTGGGGGGTCAGGTCACGCTGCGCCTGGCGGATCCGCTTCGCCGCCGCCTCCCTTTGGGCCGCCATGGCCAGCCGGCGACGGTTCAGCTCGCGCGCCGCTTCCACGTCGCTGGCAGCGGCTTCGGCCAGTCGTTGGGCCAGGTTCTCCTGAGTGGCACGCAGCTGAGCGGCAAGTGCGGCTGTGCCTCGCCCTGGCTCCACGGTCAGCCGCGCCACGCCTGGCAACTCCATGACCGTGCGCTCGCCGAAGGTCCGCTGCCAGGGTTCATGCGCCGCCAGACGTTCGGTCCGACCGTCGACGATTAGCGTCAGCTCGCCTTCCGGTTCGAGGACCACAGTCGTCTTGTTGAGCTCCAGCTGGGCCCGGACCTGCTCGACCGCCAGATGCGCCCGCTCGATTTCGGCCAGGCGAGCGTCGTCTACTCGACATGTGCTCAAGAAGGCTTCGGCCTCCGCTAGAGCCTGCTGGCCCTCACGTACTGCCGCCAGTCGCTCCACGAGCTGCTGATGGTCCAGCCGGTCGCGGTGGTGCTCGAAGTCGGCTGCCGCCAGCTCGCGCCGGCGTACGGCCTCTTCCTCTGCCTGGCGCGCCTGAGCCAGGCCCGTGGCGGCGTCGGCGCGAGCCCGGGAGGCGGTCTGGAGGCGCTCCCGCATGGCCACGCAAGTAGTCTGGAGGTCCGCCTGCTCAGACCGACGCCGCTCGGCCTCGGCCACCAGGCGCGCTCGCGCTTCCGACCGCTGTTGGGCGGCCTTCAACTCTTGAACTGCCAGCTGGGCCTGGGCGCGCTGCGTCTCCAGCCTCGACTCCAGCGCCCTGATGCGCTCGCTCAGGGCTGCCAGCTCACCGAGGCGGCCGTCGGCCTCAGCCAGCTGGCCCTGCAGGTTGTTGAGCTCGGTGGCAAGCAGCTCATAGCGAGCAACGGCCGCCTCCAGGTCGGCCAGGCGCCGCCCCAAGTCGGCGGCCTGTTGGTCCGCGGCTTCGGCCTGTCGCCGCACCTCGGCGTGCTCCTTCTTCAGGCGGCCCTGGGCGGTGAAGTACCGCTCGTACTCCTGCTTCACCCGCTCGTAGAGGCTGTCGGCAGCGTCGTCGCTGAGCTGCGCGGCGGCGATGCGGTCCAAGGCTCGGACCAGCGACCGGCTGGCCCGGTACTGGGCCTGTGCCAGGTTTACACCCTGATCGGCGTGCAGCGCCTGCCACAGTGTCCAGTCAGCGTGGTGCTCCACCAGCTCCCGCACCCGGTTGTGGGCCTCCCGCCCGGTGTAGTGTTCCGGCGCCGGGGTCTCGATCTGGAGCACGGTCTCAGCGTTCTTGAGCCAGCGCTTGCGGTAGACGAAATGGTAAGGCCCGATGGTCATCTCCAGCTCGACCTCGGGCCCCACATCGCGGTCAACGGGCTTCACGCGGCGCAGGCGGGCGTCTTTCCAATCGTGGGGCAGTTTGAGGAGCAGGTCGACGGCCTCACGCAGACTGGACTTACCCGTCTCGTTGTCGCCGCGGATGATGGTCACACCGTGCTCGCGGAAGCGCACCTCGCGGTCCTCCACGGCGCGAAAATGGCGCAGTCGCAGCCGCTGGAGTCTCATCGTGCCGTCAGCCCGCCTTTCCGGAAGGTTGCGCCAGCCGCCACAACAGGCCCAGCGCCCGTCTGGCCAACGGCGCCTGGTCATCGCCGGCCTCGGCCAGCTCTCGCAGATCGGCCAGGGCCGTGGCCGCGAAGCCACTGAGGCCCAGCTCCTCAAAGTCGCTGTCGTCAGACCGCACCACCAGCTCCGGCTGCCGATCCCAGTCCACGATGGCGGCGAAAAGGTCAGCGCTGGCAGCCAGGAGCGCATCCAGCCTGGCTCGCTGACTGATGCTCAGTGTCCCCACCGTACTGAGCTTCAACACCGTCTCGCGCTTGTTGGGTAGGCTGTTCAACCACTCTGCCAGGGCATCGATGTCCACGTCGGTGTCCAAAGACCACCGTTGGGCCACAAACTGCCAGCGACCTATGCGCTGGGTCGCAACCACAGGTGGCCCGCCGTCTTCCGGCAGCTCGATGATGAGCACGTTGCCCACGTCTTGCTCGTCGAAGTCCGTGGCTTCCGGGCTACCGGAGTACCAGACCCGTTGCTCGGTGTCCACGGCGGTGGTTGAGTGGCGGTCGCCCAGAGCGACATAGTCGATCCCCGTGGCGGCAATGGCCGCCAGGAAAGCCTCCCGGACAAGTCGGGTGGGGTCCTCGCTTTGGGGCGCGTAGACATCCAGCGCGCCATGGGCCACCAGTATCCGCCGAGCCCCTTTGGGGCGTGGCTGGCCGGCCAGCGCCTCCAGGACGGACAGGCACGGATTGGCTGCCGGCCGCTTCGACAACCACGGCGCGGGGTACAGCCACACGCCTGGCACAGCCTCGATCGGCTCAGGGTCGCTCAGGACTCGGACGTTGCCCGGCCGATGGCGCTGGAAGGCCGAACCGCGATATATCGAAGCCGGGTCGTAGGGGTCGTGATTGCCGGGCAGCAGGTAGACCGGTACCGGCAGGCCACCCAGTGCATCAAGCGCCCGGGCCACCAGATGGCCACTCACGTGGTTTGATTCGAACGCGTCACCAGCGACCACGACGAACCCACAGTTCTGGCTGCGGACCAGCTCGGCCATGCGGTCAATGACGGCGATTCGGGCCTCATCGAAGCGATGCTGGGCCTCGGCCGGCAGGAAGTGCCGGGTCATGCCCAGCTGCCAGTCGGCAGTGTGGAGAAAATGGACCACGAGGACTATCGTACCACGGGCCGGGGGTGCGGGCTACCCCCCTGGCGCCAGGCTCACTTCGACGCGGCGATTCGCCGTCTGGCGGCGGTCTTGCTGTCAGGTTCGCTCGTGGCTCAGGTCCAGGCCTACCACAGCGGCCGCAGCACGCTCAGCAGGTCGGCGTGGTCGTCTGACCAGACCACGGCCGGGCCGCTCGGGTCCAGCGGTGCCCACAAACCTGGGGCGGCGCGGATCAGGTTCTCCAGGGTGATCGCCTGGGGCGCCAGGGCGATGGCCAGGGTCGCGGCGGCGCCTTGAGCCGATGCCGCCGGCGGTGGCTGCCAGCGGGCGATGGCCACCGGCCGGCCAGTTGCCCGGGCGTAGCCGCTGAATATGCGGCTGAGATCGAGCGAGCGATTGGAGATGTGGAAGACGAGGAGGCCGTCCTGGCTCGTCCGGCTGAGAGCCAGGTCGATGGCTTCGCGGGTCAAGAGATGGGCGGGCACCGAGTCGCTGCTAAAGGCGTCGGCGACTATCAGGTCGTAATGGCCTGGCGGCTGGCTGCTCAGGCCGATTCGACCATCCACGATGCTGACCCGCACCTCGGCCGGGGAGTCGGACAGGTAACTGAACCACTTGCGAGCCAGCTCCTCGACCAGCGGATCGATCTCAAAGACGTCGACCTCTTGACCCGGCTTGGCCAAAACGGCCAGGGCGCCTGTGCCCAGGCCGACCAGAGCTATCCGCGCCTTGGCCGGCTGGTCAGCTACAGCCCGGCCCAGCGGCCCGGCTGGGTGATAGTAGCTGAGCGGCACGGCCCGGAGCTCAGGTAGAAGGCTCTGCGAACCATGAACAGTTGTGCCGTGCAGGAGTATTCGTCGTTCGGCTGTCTGGCGCACCTTCAAGACGCCGAAGAAACTGCGCGCCTGCTCGGCCACCGGGGTCGGGGCGTTCCACCCCAGCACAATCACGGCCGCGATCAGGCTCGAGGCCAGTGGGAAGAGCACCCTTCGCTGGCGCAAGACCAGAGCGTAGGGCATGAGCAGCAGGAGCAAGAGTACCCACCAGGTTCGGTCTTCAGGCGCCCCACGGGCCAGTCGGTGGTAGGCCACAGCAGCCACTCCCAGGAGTGTAGCCACTGGCAGCAGGACGTTGGGCGGCAGGCGGGGCGGGGCAGTGGCCGGCCTCAACCGCACCAGTCGGGTGGGCAGGAAAGCCAGTCCTCCCAGGATGGCCAGGCCGATCGGCCACTCGGCCACGCTGTCAAAGACCAGCGGGGCCACCAGGCTGTTGAACACCCCGCCCAGGGCGCCGCCCAAGGCAAGCCACAGGTAGAACTCCGTCAGCCTGTTGGGCGTCGGTCGGTCACGAGCCAGATCAAGGTGGCACAGCAAGCTGGCGGCGAACACCGTGGTCAAGGCCAAGAGGACCAGGACGGCCACGGGTAGCAGAACCTGCAATGCGCCCAGAGCCAGGCAACTGCTGACACAGGCGATCGCAGCGCCCGCCAGTGGCCGTCGTGGCAGTTGGTCTGGCCAGGCGAAGGCAACGACGTAGCCTAAGAGATACAGTGCCAGCGGCAGTATCCACCACAAAGGCATGGACAGGGCATCAGTAGTGATCAGCAAAGTAGCACTCAGTAGCAGGCTGCACGGCAATGCCGCCCGCAGCAGCCACACGCCTCGGCGGGTGGCGTCGATGGCTTCGGCGGTCATCTGGGGGAGCTGGAATACCGGCTCGTCGGGTGCAGACCGGGTGGCTGGGGAGCCGCGTTGACACGCGGGACCGATCCTGTCCGTCGCACCGCTAAGGGCGTCGGTCACGCCCACCGCGCCGGTCACGCCCACCGCGCCGGTTGTCTGGCCTTCTGCCAACTGCCGTGAGCCCGCGGTTCCCGGCCAGCGCATGGTGATCAAGACCAGCCCGGCGAATGCCAGATAGCCAGCCGACCACCATTGGGCTTGGTCCCGCAAACCCAGTCGTGGCTCGACCAGGAAGGGATAGGCCAGCAGAGCCAGGAATGAACCAGCATTGGAGGCGGCATACAGGCGGTAGGGGTTGGCTATCTCGGGCTGTCGGTAGGCCAGCCAGCGGCCAACGAGCGAGGCGTTGGTAGCCAGGGCAAAGAAGGGCAGGCCCACGCCGGCCGCCAGGCTGAGGAGCACCTGGAGTTCTGGGCGCAGCGGCGCCGACGAGGCTACTGGCCGTGGCCACGGGGGACCGAATGCCAGGGGTAGGAGCACGATGGCCACGTGCAGCCAGGGGCGCAGCCGTGGTGGGCCGCGGGTCGCCAGCCAGTGGGCATAGGCGTAGCCAGCCAATAGAACCAGCTGGTAGAAGACCAGGGACGTGTTCCAAACTGCCGGGCTACCGCCATAGGCCGGCAGAAGCACCCGGGCTGCCAGCGGCTCCAGCAAGAAGAGGAGTGTGGCGCTAAGGAAAACGGAGGCCACGCAGGCGGCTGGATACCATAGCCAGCCCCAGGCTACCGCCGGCCGGCGGTCGCGCCAGCGGGCCAGACGTCGCAAGTTGCTCACCTGATGGCGGACCAACTGGTGGTGGGCCGAAGCTGGCGGGGCCTCAATGCTGGCGCAGAGCCCGCGGCAGGAAGGCGTGCGGCGCCAAGACAGCCGGCGTATCAGTGGGCCAGGCAATGGCCGTGGGCGTGGGACCCGGGGTGGGCCGGAAAGTACCCTCACCGTAACGGATGGTCACATAGCGGTTTTGGCTCAGGCGGCCGCCATCCAGGCTGTATGCGTGTCCGTTCGGCCAGCGCACTTCCAGCCGCAAGGGGCAACCAAGATCTCCCAGACCGAAGTGCAGCACCCGGGTGTCGTCGGAATTGTCGATGCCGTGATTGGCCTTCAGCTCCCGCATGAGGATGCGATCGGGATAGATCAGGGACACCCGGGAGCCGATGCAATCGCGATTGAACTGGCCATCGCCCCGCTCCAGGCGAATAGCCAGCCAGGCGTTACGGGAACCAATATCGTTACGAAACAGATAGTTCGGTCGGCCAAAGCCTGGCTCGCGCTGCATGGCGCCGATCAACAGATCGAGGTCGCCGTCATGGTCGATGTCCGACCAGGCATGGCTCCCGCTGGCCTTGACCCGCTGGTGCTGTGGCGGCGGCGGGTCCTCGGGATGGTTTATACCGCTCTTGAAGCCGACTGATTCAAACCGACCGTCCGGAAGTTGGTGGAAAAGCCCAAACCAGCCCTTGCGCTCCTCCTCGGTGTAGCGCTCGTCGTATTTGCTTTCCCGCGACATGGAGAGGTCCAGCCGACCGTCGTTATCGAAGTCGGCCATACCGGCATTGAGATCGCCTTCACAGAACGGCAGTTCCACGTCCAGGTAGACATTGCGAAAGTGGTATCCGGCGGCCGGACCCTCGTTCAGCAGCAGCAAGCTGGGATCGGACCACATGCGCGATCGCTCCGTGGTCTCGGGATGGGAGATGTTCGCCTTCCAGATGTCCAGGTAGCCGTCGCCGTTGACATCTTCACACTGGATGCCGAAGCCGTTGTCCGCGAACCAACGCTCGGGCGGATCGGGCTGTATGGAGCGTCCGTAGCCTGTCGAGCGCAGCAGGTAGTTGCCGGTTCCTTGAGCGGCAAAACCTCGTTCAAAGGCCGTGTTCCTGAAGTTAGCCTGGCCGTCGTTCTCCCAGAGGATGTTGTGCCCATAGTGGTGCGTGACCGCATAGGTCGAGACGAAGATGTCCAGATCGCGATCGTTATCATAGTCGCACGCCACCGCGCCGTGGCTGAAGCGGCTTAGCCGCTGGCGGTCGGCCAGTCGCTCGCTAATCTCGTGAAATGTCCCGTCCCCCCGGCCAAGGAACAGCTGGTCGGGCAGTGCCACCCAGGCCGCGCCGTTGCCCAGAAACAGGTCCAGGTTGCCGTCACCGTCATAATCGCCAAACACCGCCACCCCGGTGGCATGCGGCTCGCCGGGGCGGCCCTCCAGGCCGGAATCGGGCCGAGGCGTGAAATGGCCATGTCCGTCGTTGAGCAAGAGGTGATGGGTCAGGCCAAGCGAGCCGGTCAGGTCGGCATCCAGGCCGGCGAAACAATCCTGATCGCCATCGTTGTCGACGTCGGCAAAGGCGAAGAAGGCCGCCTGCACATGGCGCAGCCCAGACTCGTCGCTGACGTTGGTGAAGGTGCCATCGCCGTTATTGTGGAAAACGAGGTGCTCGAAGGGCCAATCGGGCAGCATGCGCTGGTTGTGCATCACCACATCGTCAAAACCGTCGCCATCCAGATCGACAAAGGCCACCCGGGTATGGTCGTTGGCTGGCGGGATGGGATCGGTGGTGGCGTAGTTCTGGTCCTGGATGCCGCTGGCGGCAGAGATGTCGGTGAAGAAGTTTTCGCCGATTGGCACGACTGGCTGGGGTTCGCAGCCATCAAGACGCAGGGCGGTGGATGGCTCGGCCCAGCCGGCCAGGACCGCGCCGGCCGTGTCCTGAGGCTTGGCAGGCCGACCGCGGCCAGCGGCAGCCGCGGCCGGGTCCGGCTCAGACGTCATTAGGCGAGAGTCAAACAACCTATTGCCAGCCGCCGCCGCAGCCAACGCGGCGGCCATAACCAAAGCAGCCGCAAAGAGTGGAGTGCTGGCCGCTCTGACCCGTCGCCGCTCAGGCATCGCGCTTGGGCTTCTTTCGCTTGCTGCCCGCGGGCGGGCGAACCGTCTCGGCGATCGCCGTGTACGACGCCGTGAGGTCGGCCACTATGGCCGAGATCGGACCGCCGTTGGGATAGGCGTCCCGGACGAGGTTCCAGGCGGCGCTCAGCACCTCGCTGGTCCAGGTTGCCTCCTCTAGCTTCAACTGGCCTAGCGCGGTGTAAGCGTCGCGAAAAGCGGCGGTCCGGGTCGCGACATCGGTTCCCTTGGTGGTGCGAAAAGCGTGATTCGCAACCTGAACCGCCAAGTTAAGGCGTGTTTCAGCGAGGGACATGACGATCTCCTTCAGTCTCGGCTGTCCCTCCTTCTAACCCGACTCGGCCGGCATGTCAACTGCGGCCCGAGTCCCGCCCGGGTCACTCCAGACCGGGCGGCAATTGAGCGTCGGTGTAGGAGATCGCTGAATAGAGCTGCTCCTGAGTCAGGCCGATGGTCTCGGTCAGCTTGGCCCGGCGAAGATCGGCGTCGCCGAGTCGCGCGTTGGTCAGATCGGCCCCGGTGAGGTCGGCATCGGCCAGATCAGCTTCGCGGCAATCGGCCCGGCAGAGCTTGGCTCCGCAGAGCCTGGCCTCAACCAGGAGGGCCTCGCGCAGCGAAGCATCCGACAGGTCGGCGTTGCTCAGGTCAGCTCCGCACAGGTCAGCCTCGTGCAGGTCGGCGTCGTGCAGGTTGATGCCGGCCAACACTGTGTCACGAAGGCTCAACCTTGCCAGTCTGGCGCCAGCGAAGTCCCGTTCGCCTTCAGCATAGCGCCTCAGCAGTTCCGCCGCGTCCATAGTAGCCTCCTTTGCGCCTTGCGGCGCGCACAAGAGACTAGCGCGATGCCGCGAGAGGCAGCACCGCCCTAGCAATCGAGGCGGACCGCAGACACCCTTCGCGAACGGCACGTATGCAGCTTGTCCGGCGGCTTGCCAGCTGAGGGCGCAGGCACCTGCTCGTTCGCAGGAAGGGCGCCACGGCCCCGCCAGGTACGGCGACAGCCCAAGTGCCGATGAGGTCGGATCTGCACGCCGATAGAGACTATTATACACGCTACGGAAATGCCGCTTCTGGCCTGCTGCGCCACCAAAAAGGGCCTCCGTGCGGGGCTGCCACATTGCTTAGGCACCGCCCTGGTGGCCAGGAGCGGCCACGCATTTGCGCCGCTGATCCATGGCAACAGGCGCGCCGAACAATGAAAGGGGCTTGGTCGTGCGGGGTATGTTGAGGTCGGTGGCGGAGGTCCGCGAGCACCTCGAAGACGATCGCTGGCGCCTGGTGGACTGCCGCTTCAGCCTCGAGGATCCCGGGCTCGGTGAGCGGGAGTATCTGCGGGGGCACCTTCCGGGAGCCGTGTATGCGCATCTGGACTGGCATCTCTCTGGCCGGGCAATCCCCGGCCGAACTGGGCGCCATCCCCTACCTGATCCCGAGCGGCTGGCCATAACCCTTGGCCTGTGGGGCATTGATGAGTCCACCCAGGTCGTGGCGTACAACGGCGCCGGTGGCGCCATGGCAGCGGCCCGGCTGTGGTGGCTGCTCCGCTGGCTGGGCCACCAGGCCGTAGCACTGTTAGATGGCGGCTGGCCAGCCTGGGTCGAAGCAGGACTGCCGGTCGAGCATGGGCCGGTGATCCAGGAGCCCCGCACCTTCGCCGCGCGCCGAAACGACGACCTCTTTGTCGATGCGGCCTTCGTTGCCGCCGTGCACCACCACCCGGACTACCGGCTGATTGATGTCCGCAGCCGAGAACGTTTCCGGGGCGAGAACGAGACCATCGACCCGGTCGCCGGCCACATCCCCGGAGCCATCTCGCTACCCTACCTGGAGAGCCTGACGCCCGCCGGCTATTTCCGTCAGCCAGCGGAGTTGCGGACTCACTTCGGGGCCGTTCTTGGCGACACGCCGCCGGAGCGGACCATTGTCTACTGCGGCTCAGGTGTTACCGCCGCCCACACCGTGCTGGCGATGGCTTACGCTGGGCTGGGGATGCCGCGGCTTTACGCCGGGTCGTGGTCGGAATGGATCACTGACCCGAGCCGACCGGTTGCCACGGGCGAATAGCTAAGCCGTTCTCTCGGATTCGGTTGACCTACGCACCGGGGTCCCCGAGCGGTTCCTACGGGCAGGCCACTTGCTGTGCCAGCAGGGCGAACAGCCGCACCAGCTCCTCGGCTGACCGGGCGTCCAGGCAGCGAGCCGGATCGCCTGCCAGCAGGCATAACAGCTCGCGGTCCGCGTCCTCGCCAAAGGCAACACTGAATACCGTAACGCCGGCCCGGCGCAGGGCTTCGCCGACAATCAGCACCGGCTCGCGGCCGGCATTGTTCTGGCCATCCGATAGCAGCACCAGAGCCCAGGCGGCATCGGGCCGGCCTCTGGCCTGCAGTTCGGCCAGGCCCAATCGCAGCCCCTCGTCAATCACCGTGCCCGTCACCGCCGACAGCCGGTTGATGGCCCCATGGAGAGCTTCACGATCAGCCGTCAGGCCGATGGCCAGTTGAGCCTGAAGGTTGAAGCTCACGATGGCGGCGCGGTCAGATTGGGGCCGCAGGTTGTCCACGAAGCCGTGAGCGGCCAACTGGGCCGCGCGCAGCTTGTCGCCACGCATGCTGCTGGAGGAATCTACCACCAGCACTGCGTCCGCGGGCCGATCCCCTGGTATACATAAGCGATTGGCCGCGAACGGCAGGAAGACCGGTCGCGCGGGGCCAACCACCCTGACCTGAGGCACCGGGAACTCCAGCTCGCCAGGCGCGTCGTGGCCATCGACGTGCCGCGATCGGGCCACGACGTTGGTGGGCCACAGGCCGGTCTCCAGAGGCCGCAAGCGGTAGCGCAATTCCACCAGCGAGCGGATGTCGGCCAGTTCCCAGCGCAGCTCGCGACCGACCATGGCCGTGACTGGGGGCCGGGCCGAGCCCTCTATGTAGGCCATGTTCAAAGGAACCACGTCGGTGATCGTTGCCCGGCGAATCGTCACGTCGCTGGAAACCCGCCGGGCGATCTCGGCGTACACGGCGCTCAGCTCGCTGGTGCTGGGCGCAAAGAAATAGTCTCCCCGTGTCGAGGCCAGGCGACGCATCAGCTCGGGGTCGACATCACCGCCGAAGCCGATAGTGAAGATGCGGATGCCAGCGCTCTTGGCCTGAGCGGCAGCCGTGTCGGCGTCGATGACGTCGCCTTCTGGACGGCCATCGCTCATGAGCACGATGATCCGATCAACTTCAGGCCGGCCATTGGCCTCGAGCTCGGCGGCGGCCAACTCAATGGCGGCGCCGATGTTCGTGCCGCCAGTGGGTGACTCAATGCCCACGATGGCCGCAATCACGTCCGCCGGCGAGGTACTCAGGCCAATAGCTGTGGTGGCCTGGCTGCTGAAAGCCACCACGCCCACTCGTGACACGGCGAAGTTCATCTCGCTTACAAAGGTGATCGCAGCCGACCGGGCCGCAGCCATCTTCTGGCCAGCCATGGAGCCCGAGCGATCCAGGACCAAGACAATGTCAGCTGCCCTGCCCTCATCGACGCACTCGCCGGTTACCTTCAGCGTGACCGTCGTCTGCTGGCCCAGGTTGAGATACGTCGGCTCGGCCCATTTCTCCGGCCAGTGCCGGCAGCCACTGGCGCTTGGCGGCGCTGGCGAGCGGCTAAGGGGCTGGGGCGCGAAGACCAGGACGCGCTGGCCAGGGCCATCGGTGATCAGGGCTCGACCGTCACCAGTGACCGCCAGGTCGGTTGGCGTGCCACGTCCTTCGCCGCTGGCCAGCGGCAAGGCGGCGTTCCACCAGGCATCTGGTTCACCGTTCAAATCGTAGCGCCACACCCAGCCCTCCCGAGTCAGCACGTAGCCACGCCCGTCAGGGTCGAAGGCGATGCGCAAGGGGGCCCCGCGGACCGGCCAGCGTGCCTCGACTGCGCCGTCGAGCCGGCGCAGCTCGATCTCGCGATGGCCGCGGTTAACCAGGGCCAGTGTGTCTGCGCGGGCCATAGCCAGATCCACGTAGGCGTTGAACTCGCCAGCGGCCAGCGTGGTGGTCAGGATAGGCTGGCCATCTTTCAGGGCCACGATGGCCTGCCTTGGCAGGTCCAGAACAAACAGCCGCTCGCCCTTGGCATCAAACGCCAGCCCGTTGATCCAGCTGTCCGGCGCCGCCTGCCAGCGCCATGTCTCCGTAAGGCCTTGGAGCCGCCGCACCAGATTGCCGCTGGCGACGAACAGTTCGTTCTCAGCCGTCGCCAGCTCGGCGGCCTCGGTCACCAGCGTCTGTGTGGCGTGACCGCCCACCAGGCTGAGGCGCTGGACCCGTGGCAGGCTGTCCAGGACATAGGCCAGCGAGGCCGTGGTCTCTATTCGCTGCGGGCCGTGGAACTCCAGTGGAGGCGCCGGGAGGTGCAGGTCCTCGCTCGCCATGCTCAAGCTCAGCCCTTCGTAGCGGCGCAAACCCGAAAGCTGATCCGAGCGCAGTGCTGCCCAGATAGTCGGCGGGGTCGTCTGGCCGGGAGCCACGGCTACGGCCAGGAAGCCACCGGGCACGGGGGCTCGCGAGCTAGCAGTGGGGCGCAGTGAGACCGTGTCGTAGACATAAAGGGTACGCAACTCGGCCACAATCAGCTGCTCGTCACCGGCACTGGCTAGCGAGACCTGAGGTAACAGGCTGGTGCTGGTAATCAGGCCCGCGACTGACCCGTCGCCTCGCCAGAGCTGCACCCGCCGATGGCCGCTGTCCACCAGGGCCAATCCACCGTCGGGCAAGCCGGCGATGGCCTGGGGCTGCGCAAGCTCGTGCGGGCCACGGGGCTGGAGAGCGCGCCGGACCCGGCCGCTTTCATCCATGAACAGCACCCGCCCGCCCTGGTAGTCAGTCACCGCTATCTCGCCGCTTGTGGTTTTGGCAATACCCCAGGGCGTGCCCAGCCCGGTCCAGGTACCGATGTGGCGGCCCTCGACTGTAAAGAGCTGAATGCGTCGATTGCCGGTGTCGGCCACCAGGATTCGATCGTCGATCAGAGCCATGCCGCGCGGCTCCCTGAGCTGTGCCGGACCGCTGCCCAGCTGGCCAAAGGACCGCTCGAAGATGCCGCCCCGGTAGACCTCAATGCGGCCGCGGCCACCGTCCAGGATGTAGAGCGTGCCATCGGCCGCGGCCACCAGGGCGGTGGGCTCGAGGAGGTAACCGGGCGGGGCCTGGGATGGGACGGCTGACCAGGTCTCGACCAGCTGATATGCTGGCCCAAGAAGGTCGGTCGCCTGTTGCGCGCGCGGGGCAGCTATGACCGGCCAGCAGAAAGTGGTGGCCAACAACAGGCCAGCGACCAAGACTGCGCGCTCTCTCCCGCTACGCATGGCCAGGCTCCTTGGATGCTCGATTGCGCGCGTCAACGCCGCGCCAGACCAATGATACCCCGTAACCCCTCGGGGTGCCGCTGTTGAACGCAGCGCCTGGCCCGGACAGTGGGCCTGCCCCAGGCGTGCAGTCCGGCCCGACCACGAGAGAGTTTCACGATCCGGACCAGTAGGCCACTGGGGCGTCGCTCGTTGCGCACCGCTTGCCCCGCAGCGGGCTCGTGTTCGGTCCGGGCCGGCCGTCGACGGGTTGGTTACAGAAGTTGGGCCTGGGCCTGGCGGCCTTGCTAGAATTACCCGTTAGCCGTTTTCCGAGGAGGCTTTTCGTTGTCCAGAGAAGTGCAACTACGTGACATCGCACGAGCCCTCGTGGCACCGGGCAAGGGCATCCTGGCCGCCGACGAGAGCACCGGCACCATTACCAGGCGGTTCCAGGCTGTGGGCATCGAGTCCACAGCCGAGACCCGGCGGTCCTATCGCGAGCTCTTCTTCACCGCGCCGGGTGTGGAATCATTCATCAGTGGCGTCATCCTGTACGACGAGACCATCAGGCAGAGCGCTTCCGATGGCACACCTTTCCCGATGGTGCTGGCCCGCCGGGGCATCATACCGGGCATCAAGGTCGACACCGGCGCCAAGGATCTGGCCGGCTTTCCGGGCGAGAAGGTCACCGAAGGGCTGGATGGGCTGCGCGATCGTTTAGCGGAGTATGGATCTTTGGGGGCTCAGTTCGCCAAATGGCGAGCGGTGATCAACATTGGGCCTGGCCTCCCGACCCGCGCGTGCTTGCAGGCCAATGCCCATGCGCTGGCCCGCTACGCTGCTTTGTGCCAGGAAGCGGGGCTGGTGCCCATCGTCGAGCCCGAGGTCCTCATGGACGGTGACCATTCGCTCGAACGCTGCCAGGAAGTCACGGAGGCCATGTTGGGCGAGGTGTACAGCGCGCTCCGGCAGCACCGCGTGGCCCTCGAAGGTACGCTCCTCAAGCCGAACATGGTGCTGCCCGGCAAGGCCGCGCCAGTTCAGGCCGCCGTCGAACAGGTCGCTCTCGCCACCATTTCCAGCATGCGCCGTTGTGTGCCGCCTGCCGTGCCGGGGATCGTGTTCCTGTCAGGCGGGCAGAGCGAGCGGCTGGCCACTGAGCACCTGAACGCGATGAACCGCCTGGGACTCCATCCCTGGGAGCTCAGCTTCTCCTACGGCCGCGCCTTGCAGGCGACAGCTCTTGAGACCTGGCGCGGCCAGAGCGTGAATGTCGCGGCTGCCCAGCGGGCTTTTGTCCATCGGGCGCGGTGCAACAGTGCGGCCCGCTCAGGCGATTACACCCCAGCCATGGAGGCTGAGGCGGCCTGAGGCGCCGAGGCCGTTGGCGGCCGCACTGAGCGGCTACAGCAACTCTAAAAGCGGACTGACTGTCTGGCCGCAGTGGATGCGCCAGATCGCCTCAGCCAGGAGTGGCGCCACTGAGCGAACCACGACTTTGTGGTGAGCCTTATGCGACGGAATCGGGATGGTGTCGGTCGTCACCAGTTGGGCGATCTCTGGTCTGTCCAGACGCTCTACGGCGGTTGGCAGGAGTACCGGGTGCGTGATCGACAGGTAGACCGGCGCGACCGCGCCGGCCTCCAGAATATCGTCCACCTGGTCCAGCACGCTACCGCCGGCAACGATGTCGTCGATGATGATCGGTGTCCGGCCGCGGAGATCGCCCAGCACACCGGTGGTCGTCGTCTGGGAGAAGCTCAGGCGCCGTTTGTCCACGATCACTAAGGGCAGGCCGAGCCGCTCCGCGTACTTGCTGGCCAACCGGGCGCGACCGAGGTCTGGCGAGACAATCACCGCCTGGCCAAAGCGTTCCTTGTCGGCGAAGTGTTCCGCCAGAACGGGGAGCGCGGTTAGGGGGTCGACCGGAATATCGAAGAAGCCCTGGGTCTGCAGAGCGTGAATGTCGACATAAATCACGCGGCTGGCCCCGCAGGTCTCCAGCATCCGGGCGACCAGCTTGGCACTGATCGCCTCTCGCCCGCGCGCCATGCGGTCTTGACGCGAGTAAGGGAAGTAGGGCAACACGACGTTTATTCGCCGGGCCGAGGCTCTCCGGAGCGCGTCCAGGATCAAGAGCAGTTCGACCAGGTTGTCGTTCACCGGAGCGCTGCATGACTGGATTACGAACACGTCTGTGTGGCGGACAAGCTCCTTGATCTCGACATGGATCTCGCTGTCTGGGAGATGGGTGACCTCCATCGCTGACAGCGGGATCTTCAGCCGGGCAGCGACGGCCTCGGCCAGCGGCCGGTTGGCTGAACCGGAGAACAGACGGACTTCACCCTCGATCGCGGTGTCCACCAGATGGGTCATCAGCTGCCCCTTGTGAGTCCTTGCCGGCTTGGCAGTTTCTAACCCTATGCTGGCCAGGAGCGGCCGTCAAGCCGCAACGGTCCGAACCTGCCCGAAGACCTCTAGCCTGTTCGCCCGGCCCGCGCCCGTCACTCGCCAACTACCTGGACGATGACCTCGCGGCGGCGAGGGCGGGTATCGAAATCGATGAACACGACCTGCTGCCAGGTACCCAGCGTCAGCCGTCCATCCACCAGTGGCACGGTTAGGGAAGGGCCGAGCAGGCTGGCCCGCACGTGGGAGTGGCCGTTGTCGTCGTGCCAGGTGGCCTCGTGAGCGTAGTGAGCCTGCTCTGGGGCAATGCGCTCGAAGGCTACCCGCAGGTCAGTTCTGGCCAGGCCGGGTTCATATTCGGTGGTGGTGATGGCACCGGTAGAGCCGACGGCAAAGACGGTGACAATACCGTTCTGGATGGTCCCACGGGCCAGTGCCGCCTGAACATGTGAGCTCAAGTCGATCACGTCGCAATTGCCCTGCGAGCGGATTTCGATGCGGTGCGTCTGGACGGCCATTCTTCGGATCCTGGCATAGGGGCGATAGGCATGGCCATTATAATGCCCTCTGCCCTCTGCACGGCACCCGGTCGCAGGGAATGGCTCGCCGACAGGGGCCGCTGGGGCAGGCTTGGATTGCTGCCATCGCCCCAGCCGCGGTCTGGCGGCGAGGCGGGGCCAGACCGTCGCTAGCACCGCGGTTCCGTTGTTTGCCCGCCGAGGCCGCTCTTCCTACCATCGCGGCGTGGCCAACCGTGCGCTGCCGGGATCTCGGCCCTTACTGGCCAGCATCGACCGCTGGGCGGTGGTGGGAGTACTCTGGCTGGCTGCCGGCCTGCGGCTCGTCGAGCTGGCCCGCGTGCCGCCGGGACTGCACTTCGACGAGGCGGTCTACGGTCTGATGGCGCGCGACATCCTCGCTGGCGCCCGACCGGTCTTCTTCTCCGCCTACACTGGGCGGGAGCCGCTTTACATGTACCTGATGGCGCTGCTCATGGCTGCTGCCGGCTCGACGGCCTACGCCATTCGCCTGACCTCGGCCTTCATTGGCGTGGTCACCGTGGCCCTGACGTACGCCCTGGGGCGGGCGCTATACGGGCGTCAGGTGGGGCTGGCGGCCGGTATCCTGATTGCGGTCAACTACTGGCACCTGACGGTCAGTCGCAATGGCTACCCCAATATCCTGATCCCTCCGTTAGAGGCGGCCAGCGTGTGGTTCCTATGGCGAGCCTGGCGCCGACGATCGGTGCTAAGCTGGCTCATAGGCGGTGCCCTCTCGGGTCTGGTGCTCTATACCTACCTGGCTGCCCGACTCTGGCCAGCCTGCCTGGCGCTATTGACCCTCTATGGTCTGTGGCGTGCCCGAAGCCAGCGCCAACGCCTGTTGGCTGGAGTGTCCGTCGCCTTGCTGGCAGCGGCGGTTACAGTAGCACCACTCGCATACCACTTCGCGCGGCACCCGGCCGACTTCTGGGAACGAGCCGGGCAGGTGCTGGGCTGGCAAGAAACGAGCCCTGAGCAGCTCGTCTGGACCTACGGGCAGAACCTGCGCCATTCGCTGTGGGGTTTTGTTGCTCAAGGTGATCCCCGCTGGCACTACAACTTGCCTGGCCGAGCCGTGTTCGAGCCGTGGCTAGCCATTCTGGCCGGGTTGGGGCTCTTGCTATGCCTGCGTAACTGGCGCCGAGCGCGGTACGGGCTGCCTGTCGTGTGGATAGGGGTCATGATGCTGCCCGGGGTCCTGACCATGGAGATGCAGCCGGCAAGCCAGCGTATGTTCGGCGTCTTTCCGGCACTGGTCTTCTTGCCGGCGCTTGGTCTGGCCGAGAGCCTGCCCCGGCTGGTGCGACGCACATGCCGGGCTGCACTTCGGCGGCCCGGTGGGCTGGCGTGTCAGCGCGTCATCCCAGTGGCCCTCAGCGGGCTGGCCGGTCTGGCGGTCGGTGTTCGGACAGGGCGCGACTACTTCCTTGACTGGGCGCGCCAGCCTGAGACGGCCCACATCTTCAACCTCGACTATGTGACCATGGCCGAGGCGGCCCGAGCGGACGTGGCGGCGGGTCGGCGCCCGGTGCTTCTCAGCGAGCATTACCGCCATCCGACGGTAGCTTTTCTGGCGCCAGAACTGGTTGACCTGGCGACGTGGAGCGATCCGCGCCAGGCGTTGCCCCTTCCCTCGCCGAACCATGGGTCTGGCAGCGCACCACGGGTGGGTAGCCCTGCCCTGGTCTACTATCGGCTGGTGTCCATTCTGCCCGACGAGGCCCCAGCCGCCTTGTGGCTGGCTCGCGAGGCGACCAGCCACGCCCCGGTACCGCTCACGCTTCCCAGTGGCATGTCTTATGGGCAGATCGATGGGCAGAGCAGTTCGGCCTCACGGCCGCGCATCGATGTGGTCCGCTATGAGGTGCCCTGGCGCGAGCACTGGCGACCCGAGGACACGTGTATCTCGGTGGCTGCCGAGCTGTGCGTGCGATCGGTAGCGCGACGGCTGGTGGTGCAGCGCGACGAAGCGCTGGTGGTGCCCTTCGAGTGGCAGGTGGTAAGCCGCCCGACGGTTGGTCGCGACTTCGCAGTGCATCTGCAGGACTCGGCTGGCCTCACCTGGGCCCAGGCTGACGCGGCTGGTTACCTGGCGAGCGAATGGCGGCCCGGCGACCAGGTGTGGAGCTGGTTGACGTTGGTTCTGGACCGCGCCATGCCACCGGGGCAGTACGTCGCCCAGCTGATTGTTGCCGACCAGAGTGGTCAGCCGCTGCCTTTTCAGTCCCATGGCCGCTGGCAACCGATGTGGCCGGTGGCCCGAGTGGATGTCGACGACGACGGCCGCCGACGGCTGGAACCCGGCGCTGCCGTGGAGCGGGAGCTGGGCAATGGGCTGGCGGTGGCGTCGCATCGTCTTTCGAGCGATTCGGCTTCGGCCGGCGATTGGCTGACGGTGGAGATCCTGTGGCTGCGTCTTGGGACGGTGACAGGCGGCCAGCGGGTCAGCTTTGCCTGGCAGAACGGCGGGCATTTGCAGGCAGGCGCCGAGGTGCCACTGGCAGCTGGCTATCCGCCCCAACGCTGGGCGGATCGAGAGCTGTTGCGCGCTCGCTATCGACTCCGTGTACCGGCGCAGCTGGCCGGTGGGGAATACCGCCTAGTGGCAAGTGTGGCTGGCGCAAAGGAGGAGCTGCCGCTTGGCAGCCTGCGTGTTGAGCGGACGGAGCGCCAGTTTAGTCGCCCCAGCGGGATCGCTCGGGCGATAGCGGCGGAGTTCGACGGCGCGGTGCGACTGATCGGCTACGACGTTCGCCCGCCGCTACTGGCCGGCAGCAGTGTGACCGTCACCCTGTGGTGGCAAGCCCTCATAGACTCGCCCGGTGATGGCAAGGTCTTCGTGCACCTGTATGATGCCGGCGGCACGTTGGTGGCTCAGCACGATGGGCTTCCGGCGTTTGGCCAACGACCAACGACGGGCTGGTTGGCCGGCGAGTTCGTTACGGACGTGCACGTGATGGCTTTGCCGGAGCACCTGAATGCTGGCGACTATACGCTGGCCGTCGGGCTATACGACCTCAGCACGGGGCGTCGCTGGACGCTCAGCCCGCACCGCATGGCGCTGCCGCACAACGCGCTGCGCCTGCCGCTACGGCTGGGCTGGCGGGAGGGTGGCGGGATCGTCGAGCTGGCGGATGAAGGCGATTAGGTCGGCCATGTCTGGGTCGGCGATGTCGAAGCCGTTCATCTGCGTGTCGGAACGTCCATGGCGCACCAGGTGCCGTATCCAGGCGTCGGTGGCGATCTCTTGAAAGGTACTACCCGCCAGGCTGGGAGCGGTGAGGCTCCAGCCCTCGGCGCCGTGGCAAGGCGCACAGATACCGTAGACGGCACGACCGCGTTGGGCATCGCCCTGGGCCGTGACAGCTTGAGGGGTCACCGCCGGGGTCGTCTGCCAGGCCCGCACATGGCGCACCAGGCTGGCGATCTGTTCGTCATCCAGCGGGCCGCCCTCGGCGCGGCCGTAGGCGCTCATCTTGTTGACCCGCCGTCCGTAGGCGTTTCGCCCGGGACGGCCGCGAGCGATGCTCTTCTGGAGGAAGTCGTCCCCCACCACGTTGAGGAAAGCTGGATTCCCAATACTCGGCGCCGTCACTCCAGCCACGGTGCGACCATCCGAGCCATGGCAGGCGGCACAGAAGCGCCCGTAAAGCTCGGCGCTGATGGAATGGTGAGCAACGCTTTCTGTCTCACCGCCCAACCGCTCGAGCTGGCAGCCGGCGGCCAGAAGCAACAGCACCAGTGCCGCGATGGGGGCTGGAGGCCAGGGCCAGTGGCGATGGGTTAGCATTAATCTACTCAAGTCGCTAGCCGGCCGAACACTACTCAACCGGCCTGGTGCAGGCAAGGCTGGCCTGACCACTGTCGCTCATGGGCACACTTTGGTGAGCCGAAGGGCCCCCGCTAGAATGGTCCAACCCGCGCCGGCCAAGTGCCGGCCGCTGGGGCGGAAAGCCGTGCCGGCCATGTGGCTGATGGCCCAGCGTGCGAGAGGATGTGCTGATGCTTCGCCGAGTTTTCAATTCGAGGCTGGCCTGGCTGGCGCTGTCCACCGGCCTCATTGTCGGTGGCCTGGCCAGGGGGAGCCGCGTCGGCTCACAGGGCGTCTTGCTCGATTGGCAGCCCTTGCCCGGCGATCGACCGCTGGGAGGTCACGTTGCCTTGGTGGACGACCCGCCACCAGCGATGATCCTCTACGGCGGCGAGCGGGACGGCATGCAGCCGCCGCTGGTAATGCGCCAATTCGAGCTGGCCTCTGATCTTGAGCGATGGTCGGACTACCGGCCGACGGGCACCGGGCCCGTGTCTCGGCTTGAGGGTCGCGGGCTGCCCGGGAGCGCCGCGACGATCGATCCCCAGGAGCGAGTGGCCCTGGTGGTCTGCGACTGCCGCAATGGCTCTACCCACCTGCTGGACCTGGCGAATCGGCGCTGGTCCAGGGCGCCGGGTGACCGGTCACTGCCGCTATGGTATCCCCTGCTGGCGTACGACAGCGTTAATGACCGGGCTATCCTCTACGGCGGTGACGAACAGGGTGACGCGGTGGTCAGCCGAGCAGGCTGGGCATACGATCTGTCACCGGCTCGCCGTGGCTGGCGTGCCTTGCCGGACGCGCCGTTTCGTCTGGTGTATCAGGCGGCAGGCGTCGATGACCTTTCCGGCCACCTTCTGGCTTTTGGCGGTCAGGACGATCGGGGCGGGGCGGCGGCGCAGCTGTGGCGCCTGGACCTCCGTCGCGCCGACCAGTCTGGCGCCTGGCAACAGCTGACACCGGTCGGCCCGACTCCCGAGGCGCGCTACGGGGCCTCACTGACCTTCTTTCCGGGAACTGGCAAGGCGCTGCTCATCGGCGGCTGGTCGCCCGAGGGCGACTACGCCGATGCCTGGCTGCTCGACTACCGTGACACGGCTGCACCGCGGTGGCTCTTGCTGGCCGATCGGACTCCGGCCGGGGCACGATCGGGCCACAGCGCCGCCTGGGATCCTTGGGGCCAGCGCCTCATCCTGTATGGCGGCGTGCGCGGCTATGACTTTCTGGCCGACAGCTGGGCGGTACGGCTCCTGCCGCCGGACACCGTGTCGCCGACGGCGACCGAGTCGCCAGCGACCTCGACGCCGACGGTGGAGCACACGGCGGCCCCAACGGTGACGCCGGAGATGGCGGTAACCTCGACCGCAGAGCCAGCGGCCACGGCCCTCTACTTGCCGCGCTCCGAACGGCACTGAGCCAGGCGCAACTGAGCCAGGTCGGGCTAAGTGGGATGCGACCGAGTGGTATAATCCTACCGAGTTCCGCCCAGACCGGGCTGGCCAGTAGATTGCACCAGGAGCCCGAGTCTTTTCTGGTGCTCCGACCTTTTGCGGGTCGGTAGGCTGTCAATGACTGAGCCGCTGCCTGTTACCCCATTGAGCGAGACTGAGGTCGCGATCCTGCGCCAGCTTGCCACTGGGGCCACGAATCGTGAGATCGCCCACCAGCGTGGCATCAGCGAGGCGACGGTCAAGAAGCACGTCACCAACATCAACGCCAAGCTAGGCACGGCGAATCGGACCGAAGCGCTGCGACGGGCTATCGAGCTAGGCCTGGTGAGTGTAGCTGGCCCGGAGCCGGGCCTTCAGACAGCTCAGACCGACATGGTCCGGCAGCTGGCCAGCGAGCTGGTGCGCACCCGGCAAAGAAACCGTCGCGCTGTTCGGCTGTGGTTCGCGGTGAGCCTGGCGCTGATCCTGGTTGCTACGGGTTTGGTTTATGCAACAGCCACCAACCGTGCTCAGCCCACGCCGCGTCAGGGCGCGGAGGCACCCCCAGCGGCAACAAGCGGGGCGGTCTGGGTGGCTGGCCTCGACTTGCCCACACCACGGTCGGGCCTGGCGTTGGTGCATGACGGGACGCAGCTGATTGTCGTTGGCGGGCGCGATGCGCATGGCGTCTTGGACGAGCTGTTGCGCTACGACGCCCGGGCCCTGCGCTGGCACCAGGGGGCGCCAAAGCCGACAGCGGTGCGCGACATCAGTGCCGTCATGGCGCACGGCAGGCTTGTTGTGCCGGGGGGCTGCGATAGGTCCGGTGACGCTCTGGCGGTGGTTGAGCTCTACGATCCGCTGACCGATCGCTGGACGTCGGGCGCCCCTTTGCCGGAGCCCCGTTGCGCCTATGCTCTGGTTGCCTTGCAGGGACAGGTCTACCTGTTCGGGGGGCGGAGGAGCGATGACCCGGCAACGGCCTCGGACGCGGTGTTTCGCTACGATCCATCGAGCGACGTTTGGCAACGCCTCGATCCGCTGCCCTTGCCGCGGTCGGACCTGGCGGCGGTGGCGGTGAGCACCAGCCAGATCCACGTGCTTGGGGGCCGCGACACTCAGGGCCGGCCACAGGCCAGCCACTGGTCATTCGAACCCTTTGCCCAAGGTGGCTGGAACACAGAGGCCGGCCCACCGCTGCCTGAGGCCCGGGCCGGCCTGGTTGCCGCCGCGATCCTTGGCCGGGTCTACGTGGTGGGTGGCGGCTGGGACCAGCCGCTGGCTGACGGGTCCCTGGTTTGGGACAGCGGGTCAGCCACCAGGCGTTGGGAGCGCTTCGCCGGTGTTCGCGGTGCCACGCCCCAGCGGGGAGCCGCCATGACCAGCTCTGGCGATCAATGGCTTCACCTGGCTGGTGGCGAGGCCGACGGGCGACTGCTGCCCGGCGTGCAGTCGGTCCAGGTGGTGTGGCGCATCTTGCTGCCGCCCGTGCCGTGAGCACACCAGCACCGCCGGGTGCTTGCGTCCCTCCTGGAGTTGTGTTAGACTCGCCGCCCAGAGCGCGCCGAGGGATCGCGGCGCGCAGCGCATTACGCGCGGCGACGGCCGCGAGAGGGGGAGAAAGAATGGGAGTGCATCGCAATCTATGGCTGCTTGTGGCCGGCTGCATACTGGTCGCCGCTATCCTGGGTTCGGCTCACCAGGTCGGGGCCGGCAGCACGAGCTGGCAACTGGACACGGCGCAAATCGCTTACGCCATGGAGCACGGCCGCCTGGAGCAGCGCTATCTGGTCGTGGGCGGTTCAGCGGCCTCGAGCCATTGGCCACTTGCGGCGGCGCCAGTGGTAATCGAGCGGCAGGGCTTCGAGGGTGACTTCCCGCCCGCTGGCTGGCAGGTGCTGGACCGAGCGGCCCAAGCCGACCGGGTGCCAGCGCGCTATCAGTGGAGCAAGCAGACCTGCGAGGTAGAACCCCTCGTCGGGGGCTCGGCAGCGGCGTGGGTAGCCGGGGGCGGCTCCGAGGGCGGCAAGCTGGGCTGCGTCACGCCCTATCCGGCGGGCGCCAAGCTCAACTCCTGGTTGAGCTACGTCATGGACCTCACGTCCTATCCGATGGGCTTCACGCTGCGCATGAAGCTCCTGCTGGACCAGCCACTGAATGAGCGTGGCCAGCGGACGAACATGCAGGTCGCGATCATCGATCTGGAGACTTCGGAAGGCATTGCCTACAGCATCTCCTCACCAGCGCCGTTGAGCTGGCTGCCGCTGGTTTTGCCCGAAGAGGATCTGGCGCAGTTCGGCGGACGGGCCCAGGTGGCAATAGTAATTGCTTATGAGGACAATCCAGCCGTAGGCGGGCACGTGGGTGCTGTGGTGGACAACATTCTGATCGAGGGCCTGCCGATTGAGCAGACAGCCACACCCACGTCCAGCCCGACTCCTGAAGCCACGGCGACGCCCACGCCGACGGCCACTCCGGTCCGCCAGCATCGATATCTGCCGGCTTTGCTGCTCAATCTGGAGAGTTTCCCGCGGCCTACGCAGGTGCCGATGGTTGGCGCCGAGGTGGTGTTCGGCACAGCCGTTGATGCCGTGACCGGGCGGGTGACGAACCAGGGACGCAGCTTCCCTGCCGGAGTCAACCAGTTCTGCGCCAAGGAGCGCTGGTTTGGCCAGGTGGTTGGCACTTCGTTCCGCTGGCAGTGGTATCGGAACAATAGCCCGGTAGACTATCCGGGGCTGAACGATCAGATTGTGCTCGACACCGCCGAGGGATTCCGGCATCAGTGCGTTCAGAGCCCACCCAATGGGACCTTTGAGGTCCGAGTGTGGGTTGGCAATGTGACTGAGCCAACTACCAGCGGCTCAGCCACTATCGGCCCATAGCTGCGATGGGCGGCAGCTTCCAGCCGCCCTCGTCCAACTGAGAAACGTGATTCCACGGCCTCTCGTCCGGCGCGTCCAGGCATCAGCGCTGGCTCTGGCCGTCACGCTCGCTGTCCTCGCCTGGACCCAGTTGCGAGGTCCAGGCGGGGATGCGGCATTACCTGCCGAGCGGCCGGCCAATCCGATCCCCTTTGCTGACGTCTGTCCCTATGGGGCGAACTTCTTTCTCGAGCGTGAGCCGGACCCCTGGACCCGACGTCACAGCGTAGAAATGGCTGCCCGGGCCGGGTTGAGGTGGGCCAAGCAGCACTTCCTTTGGTCTGAGATTGAAGCCGAACGGGGTGTTTACTCCTGGGCCAAGTACGACCAGCTGGTCGACCTCTACCGGGAGCACGGTCTGGAAGTTGTGGCCCGGCTAGACTGGGCGCCGCCATGGGTGCGGGCCGACTATGTGCTGGGCATCAACAACCTGCCGGAAGACCTGGACGACTACGCGCGCTACGTCGGTGCCGTGGCTGAGCACTTCAGGGGCCGGGTCCGTTTCTACCAGATCTGGAATGAGCCTAACCTACTGGCTGAATGGGGCAATCGGTTGGATCGCCCGGTTGATCCGGCCGCCTATGTGGCCATGCTGCGAGCGGCAAGCCAGGCGGCGCGACAGGCCGATCCCGACGCTGTGATCATCGCTGCGCCGCTGGCCATCAACCTCGAGACGTTAGCGGTGGCCGGCAACATGAGCGACCTGGATTACCTGGAGGGCATGTACCGAGCTGGAGCTGCCCCTTACTTCGACATCCTTGGGGCCAATGCTTTCGGGATGGACCTTCCCCCCGCCGATCCGCCTGCTGTCCATCGCCTCAATTTCCGCCGAGTGGAGCTGCAGCGAGCTATCATGGAACGCCATCGCGACGGCAACAAGGCTGTCTGGCTCAACGAGTATGGCTGGAACGCCTCCCCCGAGGAGATGCCACCCGAATTGCAGATCTGGCAACGCGTTTCCGAGGAGGAGCAAGCGGCCTGGACCGTTGAGGGCTACCGCTGGGCGGCTGAGCATTGGCCGTGGGCTGGTGTGATCAACATCTGGTACTTCCGGCAATGGGGCGGCAAGGCACCGACCGAGGCCGACTACTACTTTCGCATGGTCGACACCGACTTTACGCCGCGGCGGCTCTATGACGCGGTGGCAGCTGAGGCCGGTAAGCCGATCGTAGCTGGTCCCGGTGCCTGGGCGGAACGGTCGTCGCCAGTGCGCGTCGAGCGTCTGGCCGATTGGCGTTGGGCGCGGGTCCCTGGGGCGCTGGACGGCAATGCACTGGTCGCCGTCGCTCCTGGCGCTGGTCTGCGGCTGCGGTTCCATGGCAGTTCGGTGTCGCTGCGAGCACTTCAGCATAACAAGGCTGGCAAGGTGCGTCTGCAGGTGACCGGTGGGCCCGGCAATGGAGCGCCCCGAGAGGTTGATCTCCAGTCCGTTGATACCACGTGGCAGTGGCTGGAAATGCCAGCGGGCGCGGCTGACGTTGAACACGAGCTCCTCGTGCAGGTCATGGGTTCCGGCGAGGTGGCGATCGATGGTTTCCGTGTAGAGCTGGCTCAGGTAGGCCTCCGGGCATCGCCATTGCCAGCCCGGCTCCTGGCGTGCGTGGCGGCTCTCCTGTCCGCGGCGCTGGCCATCGACGCCCGACGGGTCGTCGATGCTATGCGCTCCGGAACTGCCTATGGCGATGGCCTGACTTGACGATCCAGCTGCCTGACCCCAGGATTGGAGCTGTTGTTGGCGGCGCTTCTCGCTTTACATCCTTATCGAGCTTGAGCTCGCTCCAACCCCAACACTTCCAGGGAAGACGGAATAGCTATGGCTAGAAGAGCGTGTCTGGTATTGGCTGTCGGGCTGGGGGTCGTCGTAGCACCCCCAGGTTTCCCGGTGCGTGCCCAGGACGCCGCCTGCCGCATGGGCACCGCCAGATCCGGCGCAATGACGGCGGTCGAGCCACATGCCTGGAGCCGCTTGCAGCCGTCGCTTGCGGCTACTATCGGCACGACACCCATCGGAGGGCGTCTCGATCCTCAGGCGTTGGCTCTGGCCGAGCGTGACGGACAGGCACGGGTCATCGTCTCACTCGTCGACCAGGCGGACCTTAGTGGCGCTGAGCAGCTAACTGGCAAAACAGCGAGAGCTCGCTACGTCTACGAGCGCCTGACGGAGGTAGCCAGCCGCTCTCAGCCACCGCTCACTGCCTGGCTTGCTGGCGAGGGCGCTTCTAGTGTGCCTTTGTGGGTGGTCAATGCCCTGATCGTTCAGGCTGGGCCATCGACCCTGCGCGCCCTGGCCGCTCGCGACGAGGTGGGCAGTGTGCGCCTGGCGGGCAGTGTCGAGCTGATCGAGCCGCTACCGGAAGCCGGCCGCGGACCGCCGGAGTCTGGAGAGCTACTCGTGGTCGAAGGGGGCGTCAAGCAGATCAAGGCCGACGAGGTGTGGAAGCTAGGCTACAGGGGTGATGGCGTAGTGGTCGGCATCACCGATACTGGTGTGGCGTACAAGCACCCCGCGCTCAAGACCGCCTATCGTGGGGCCGATGGCGACCATGATTACAACTGGTTTGACGCCATCAGCGGTGTGGCGGAGCCTGTCGACGACGACAGCCATGGTACTCATGTGGCGGGCATTGTCCTCGGCGAGGCCGGGGCACGCCAGATCGGCGTAGCACCCGGGGCGCGCTGGATTGCCTGCCGGCTGATCCGCGAGCGGCAAGGTCCTGATGAGGCTACGCTGCGCTGCCTGCAATGGGTCCTGGCGCCGACGCGAGTCGATGGCTCCGACCCGCGCCCTGAGCTGGCTCCCGACGTGGTCAACGCATCGTGGGGTGGCTTGCCGGGCAAGGACTGTCCGGGTCTGCCCGAGATTCAGGCCGCCGTCCAGAACCTGGTGGCCGCGGGAATCTTGTTCGTTGCTGCCGCCGGCAACAGCGGGCCCAATTGCGCCACTATCTGCGCTCCAGCCAGCTACCAGGCCGCGTTCAGTGTTGCCAACTACGATGGTCGTGGCGTTGCGCAGTCGAGCAGCCGGGGCCCCATTCGCTCCGGGTCGGAGGAGCGGGTCAAGCCCGACGTGGCGGCTCCGGGCACGAAGATTACCTCCAGTATCCCGCCATCACGCTACGACGACAAGAGCGGCACCTCGATGGCCGCGCCGCACGTTGCGGGTGCGGCGGCCCTATTGTTGAGTGCGCGCCCGGATTTCCGGGGCCAGCCGGGATTGCTGCGCCAGTTCCTGGAGTCCACGGCCAAGGCTGTCAAGGCCGACAAATGTGGGCCGCCCGGCGCCACCAGCCCCAACAACAGCGCCGGCTATGGCCTGGTCGACGCCAAAGCCGCAGTGGTGGCGGCCTTGTCCGCTACGCCGCCGCCGACGCCCACGGTGGTGCCCAGTGCCACTCCCACGGCGACGGCCACTGATACGCCCGAGCCCACCCCGACGCTTGAGCCGCCCTCGCCAACTCCGGTGCCCCACTTTGAGGTCTACCTGCCCGCCCTAGACCGGCGTTGGACCCGCCCCTAGCGCCAGGTCGCCGGTTTACGTGCCTAGCGGATGAGCATCGCGTCGCCGAAGGACAGGAAGCGATAGCCGGACGAGAGCGCGGTATGGTAGGCCGCGAGCATGCGGTCCTTGCCTGTGAAGGCCGCTACCAACACCAGCAACGAAGACCGGGGCAGATGGAAGTTGGTGATCAACCCGTCGACGGCGCGGAACACGTGGCCAGGCCGGATGTACAGCGAGGTCCAGCCGCAGAACGGCGCGATGGGCTCATCGACAGCGGCCAGGGCTGCCGTCTCGAGCGCACGCACGGTGGTGGTTCCGACGGCTATGATGCGCCCTCCAGCATTGCGGGTGGCGCGAATTGCGTCGACTGTCTCGGCGGGCACCGTGCACCACTCGGTGTGGATCGCGTGATCCTCGATTCTCTCGGAGCGCATCGGACGGAAGGTGTCCAGGCCGACGTGCAGGGTGACGAAGGCAAAGCGCACACCGCACTGTGCCAGGCGGTCGATGAGTTGCTGCGTGAAGTGCAGGCCAGCAGTGGGTGCAGCGACCGAGCCGGTGATGCGGGCGTAAACGGTCTGATAGTGGTCCGGACTCTCAGGTGGGGTGGTGATGTAAGGCGGCAGCGGCAGCTCGCCGATCAGCTCTATCGCCTCGGCCGGCGGGCGGTCGAAGCGCACCACGCGCACTCCCCCGGTGAGCGTCTGGATGACCGCGGCCATAAGCGGCTCACCACCGGGCAGTGCGAACTCCAGGCGAGTCCCGGCCCGCACTCGGCCCCGGATCAACGCTTCCCACTCCAGACTGCCCCGGGAGCGCAGCAAGAGCAGCTCCACTCCACCACCGGTGTCCTTGCGAGCGTGCAGCCGCGCGGGCAGAACACGGCTGTCATTAGCAACCAGCAGGTCGTTTGGGGCCAACAACTCCGGCAGGTCCCGGAAGTGGCGGTGCTCGAATGGGCTACCCGGGGCGCGATCGATGACCAGCAGCCGCGAGGCGTCGCGCGGCGAGGCCGGCCGCTGGGCGATGCGGTCTGGAGGCAAGGGATAGTCGAACTCGTCGACGCGCACTGTGGGTGCAGCATACCCGCGCTGGGCAGCAAGTCAACAGCGAGGTCGCCGCAGCCCTTCGAGTTCAGCAGAAGCCAGCAGCCGGTGCTGGTCGTGCCCTTCTTAGCACCTTGAGCGGCCAACGTCGACCGTCCGTCGACCGGCGCACCGGGCGAGTCATCCGGGCCCAGAGTGGCTTCTACTGGGTCGCCGGCGAGGAGGGCGTGGTCAGGGCCACGGTGCGCGGCCGACTCAAGAAGGAGCGCCAGGACGCCGAGATCGTAGCCTTGGGTGACCTGGTGCGCTATGAACCGCTCCCGGACGCTGTTGGCCACGCGGCGACCATCGTGGAGGTGCTGCCGCGGTTGTCGGCTCTGACTCGCCGAGCGCCTGGTCCGCGAGGCATCTGGGCCCGCGACGTAATCGTGGCCAACATCGACTGCATGGTGGCCGTGCTTGCGGCAAGGGATCCGGCACCTCACTTCGGCGTGCTGGACCGACTGCTCGCCCTGGCCGAGATGGACGGCCTGGAGGCCGTCGTGGTGCTGAACAAGATCGACCTGGGTGTAGATACCAGGGTCGGGGCTAGCCTGGCCATCTACGAGGGGATGGGCTACCCGGTCTTGCGCACTTCAGCCCTTACCGGAGAGGGCGTGGCCGGGCTGAGCGCTGCGCTGGCCGAACGAGTGAGCGCCGTGGTGGGGCCCAGCGGTGTTGGCAAGTCGGCACTGCTCAATGCTGTGGAGCCGGGGCTTGGATTGCGCGTCGGCGCCGTGAGTCAGGCCGTTCACAAAGGGCGGCACACTACTCGGGTCGGGCAGTTACATCGGCTCTCGAATGGTGGCCTGGTGGCCGATACGCCTGGCCTGAGGGAGATCGGGATGTGGGATGTCGACCCTGGTGAACTGGAGTGGGCTTTCGTTGATTTCCGGCCATACCTCCGGCAGTGCCGCTTTGCCGATTGCCACCACATTCGGGAGCCCGATTGCGCTGTTCGGGCGGCCGTGGAGCGCGGTGAGATTGCCCGCGCCCGCTACGCGAGCTACCTGCGCATGCTGGAAGAGGAGGCCGAGAGGCGCTAGCGAGCGGGCTTCAGGCGAAACTCGAACTTGGCCCGGCCAAATGGCTGAAAATCTCGTGGCCGCAGCGTCGCCGGGTTGCGCGAGTTGGAGCACATGACGAAGCCTTCCGGCACGGCGAGCTCGGCAATGACCGGTTCGACGTAAGGCAGCCTGAAGTAGATGCTGCCGGCGCTGGTCAACTGCGCCGAGAGGACGATTGAGCCGGTGGTGACATGAACCCTTGGAGCGCCGGGCAAGAGCGTATCGTTGCCTGGCTGGAAACGACCGTCGCACCGGCTGTCGACGTAAGCCCGCACAGTCAGGCTCCCGCAGAGGTCGCCGCCCGAGCAGCCGATTGTCTGGTCTGGCGCCGGGACTGGCGTCACGACGACAGGCGGCGCCTCAAGGCACTCCAGGGCCAGGTTGTCGAGCCAGATGCCCTCGCCGTCGGGTGTGTCGGGCAGACCCAGGAATAGGAATTCAAGAAGCACCGAGTGACCGCGGGCGTCCATGCGCCACGTACCGGAGCGGTCCGCCAAACGAACCAGGTCCAGCCGCACTCCGCGAGCCCAGGCGGCGGAGTGTCCAGTGGCCGAGTAGACGATGCGGCGCCCCGGGTTGCCCTGGGTGTCTGCCTCGAGAACGCTGATCAGCAAACCCTCGTTGGGCCCAGCGTCCGCCCAGATGTCGAAGGACAGCCATACCTGGTCCATAGCCCGCAGAGGTCGCAAGTCCAGAGCCAGGACGGCCGACGACACCTGGCCATGGCGAAATGCACTGCCGCAAGTCAGGGCCTGGCCGCGTGCACCACCGCCAATCGCCCACAGGGCCTGTCGACCGGCGGCGGCCCGGCAGCCACGCGGACCCCAGGTGACCGGCTCGTCGGCATAGCCGGAAAGGTCGAGCACCACCGGCCAGATAGACCCTTCAGGCCAGCTGGCGGACTCGAAGTCATCGATCAGCTGGTATGGGGCCAGGCTTGGCGTCCAGACCGGCTGAGCTAGCTCGAACACCGGCACGGGCAGCGCCTCGGCAACGGACAGCACTTTGTCCGCCAGGGGTGTCAGGACAACCGGCTCGTTGGCTTGAGCTCCTGACAGGCTGGCCGCGGACACCAGTACCAGGCTGAGCGCCAGACTCTTCAGATCAAGTCCTCGCATTGCTCACCTTCCCTTCCCCACCGATCGCCCTCTATAACCGGTAGCCGCAAGCCTCTTGTCTGCCGCCGGACGCCTAGGAGTACAGTCTAGCAGCTCGAGAGTCAGGGGGCGAACCGCGCCGTCGCAGCCATATGAGCAGCCCGGCCGGCAGCACTAGCGCCGTGCTTCCGCACAGTGGCGGCCGAGTAGGAGCCTGGCCTGGCCAGGCCGGCCGGGTGCCGGGGGCCGGCGTTGCGGCCGGTGCCAGACCGCGGCTGGCCCGATAGGCATCATAGAGCGTCGCCTGGTCCAGGCCATAGTTCTGGCGCAGCGTCTCGTCGACGGTGGCCTCGCCGCGCCCTAGAGCGGTCAGGAACTTGTGGAACCGATCAATGCCATAGGACTCGATCATGAATGCCACCACATCCCGGCTCTGGGCATAGGCCAGGGGCACAAGTTCGGCCTGGCCCGGGAAGGTGGTGAGCGAACGGATTGACAGCAAGGAATCGGTCCGCAGCGCAGCCTGGAGCATGCGCTCTTCGTCGCGCTCCAAAGGACCCTCGCTGTACATAGCCAGTCCCTCGTCGAGCCACATCGGCGCGTCCACGTATTCCTCGGCGAAGTGCGCGTCCAGGACCAGATGACTGAGCTCGTGGGCCAGGACTTCTCGCAGCATGGCACGCTGGCCATCAATGCGCAGCAGGATGATGTCACCTGCGATGCGAGCGCCAAGGGTGGTTAGCTTGGACTCGTACACCTCGCCGCGCGGCGTTAGTGCTCTCTGCATATCCTGTGCCGAGACATAGCCGACGATCTGGATGACATGAGGCGGTCGGCTGCCCACCAGTTGCTCCAGGCGGTCCAAGGCCGTCACCACCTGCTCGGCTATTCCTCCGGCTCGCCGTGTGCCCTGCCCGTATGACCAAATCCGCACCCCCGGGCGCTCGAGTGCTTGCCAGTCTAGCCGCTCATCCAGGTAGACAAAAGAGCGAGGCGCTGTCTCCAGGCTCCGGCCCGAGCCATCGGTCAGCGTCCACCACCAGGTAACGGTCGCCCCGGCCGGTATCTCACCGCGGACCAGCTCCTCTCGGTAGTGAGCCTCCAGAGTCGAAGCTCCGCCGAACTCTGGCCGCCGTCGGTTCACCGGCCCGCGCGGGTCAGTGCGGAAGCGGAGCACGACGTCGCGCACGCTCGTCGGGGCAGCAACGCGCAGCCGGAAATCGATCTGCTCGGCAAAGCGCGGTACTGCCTCGTTGAGGCGGACCTCCAATGGCGCTGGTGTCTGACCGTGCACGGCGCGCCAGCCCAAGGCCAGCGCCAGCCAGGTGAAAAGGCAGCTTGCCCAACAGATGATTCGCGGCCGCACGGCCCAACAATAGCACAGTCAGCCTCTGCATTTGGCCGCCGGCTGGAGGCCCGCCATAATGGGTTGAAGACACGCGGTCGCCCCAGGAGGATAAGGGACATGGGTTTTCGTCGGCTGGAGCAGGCAGCGGCAGGCTCGTCCGACAGCAATGCTCGACGCGCCATGGGCCAGGAAGGGGCGCTGTGCGGCCAGCGCCGCCGCCTGCGACTGCATCTGGCCGTCGTGGCCGCCCTGATCGGGGGCCTGGTTCTCTTGCCCAACGGCTGGCTGTTGCGGGCCCTGGCCACGAACCGCGACATGGCCCGGATGCGGACTACCTATCCGCACCTGGTGAGCAGCCGTCTGGACAGCTGCCTGGTGTGTCATCCGGCCGGTTCATGGAGTCTCAACCCCTATGGTCAGGACTTCGCCTCCGCGGGATCCAATTTCGCTGCCATCGAGCCACTGGATTCCGACGCCGATGGCTTCAGCAACCGCGAAGAGATCCTGGCACTGACTTTCCCCGGCGATCCCTCGGACTTTCCTGTCGCCACAGCCACGGTCAGCCCCACGGTGCCCGTCAGCCCGACGGCGGAGGCGACGCTGAGCCCGACCACCACATCCTCGCCACAGCCGACGGCGGTTGCCACCGCGGTTCCTACCGGCACTGCGACCCTCGAGCCAATTCCCACATCGTTGCCGAGCTGGCCCGGCCAGGCGCTCCTGCCGCTCGCCTACCGGGAGTAGCCGCTCGGGCGCCGGGCTGGCTCAAGGGCTGAGCGGGCCAGCGGGCCCACCGGCGGCCGTTCGCCTACTCGACACTCGACCGTCACCTTGGCTCAGCGCCCAGGGGTGTCGCTGTTATGCACTCTGGCCGCCGGGCGTGGCTGCAGGATGATCGGCAGCCACAGTCGGGATTGGACGGTCACGGTGGCCGCAGCTCGGGGGACCGTCGCCGTTGCGGTCGGGTCACCGGCAGCCGTGGGTCCCGGCGGCACAGCTGAAGGCGGGGGCGCTGTCGTGCCATTAGCCGTTGGCAGCGGCGGCACGGCCGATGTCGGGTCGCCGGTGGCCGTGGGTGGCAACACGGTGTAACCCGGCGCGGTAGGGGTGGGTGGTGGTGTGAGCGTTGCCGTGGCGGGCGGCAGCATGGGGGTGCCAGCCGCTGGCCCGGGCACGATTGCCAGCCCCGCGTCCAGGGCCATGACGACCCGGCCTCGAAGCCAGGCGCCGGCGTGATCGGCAAAGGCGGCAATGGGGTTCTGATCTCGAAAGGCGGCGGCTTCGCCATACGTGGCCGCGGTGAAGTAGCCCTCCAAGACGTACTGCCCACCAGGCAGGTTGGCTTGCACCAGTGCCCAGAGGTCATGGCTCACCACCGCGGCATCGTCGTGCGCCCGCGGAGCCAGGCGGCAACTGTGGAGCCCGGGATCTGGGGGTTCCATCTGGCCTGGGCCGCCGAGTGCTGCCGCGTCAGCCAGTGGATCGGCCACCGCTACCTCGTGGCCCGTAGGGCTCGAGCCTGCTAGAGCGACGTAATGACCCCCGACCCGCCGCCAGCTGCCGGCCTGGTCTTCCCACACGCCGAGCAGCAGCACCACGCCGGCGCGGTTCGCCACCTGCTGGCGCAGCCAGGCTGGGTCAGGAGCGATGGCCGTTTGCAGCAGTAAGGCGCTCTCCAGATGCCGGGCCGCCAGGTAGTCAGAGACGCCCGCTACGAGGTCTTCCCACGCTGAACCGCGCTGAGCCTTGGCATCCTGCTGGCCGTTGGTCTTGGCTCTCTGGGCCAGGTCCTCGACAAGCGGCCCTACGTTCTCGGGGCTGTGGTCGTCTACCGGCGGTCCGAAGCGGGGATAGGCAGTCACGAGAGGATAGTGGTCGTTGGGCTGGCTCGGTGGCGCTGGGGCAGGCTCGGCGGCGGAATCCAGCCACCATAGCGCGTTGGCCAGGGCCACTGGACCGGCGTGAGTCCACTGGGGTGGGAGGCCCGGCTGGCTCCAAGGGCCGCGGCATTGCGAGAAGTCGGGCATGCCCTGAGGGGCGTAGTCGGCGAAAGCAGCCCACCAGTCGACGGGGCTTGAGGCCGGAGGTTGGGCCGTAGAACTAGGCGGGGACCAGACGGCCAGCACCGAGACCAGGACGAACATCAGCCGCCCAGCCGCCTGCAGACGGCGACCTATTCGTACCACTGCCTCGGGCCGGATGCATTGACCAGCTGTCAGGCTATTACTAAACTCGCTGTCGGCCATGGGTCATCTTTCGCCTGCTGGTTGTCCCCGCCACAGCTAACGGTCTGGCCGGGCACAATGTTCCGCTCCGGTTTCGTTGCCCTCAGTGGCCGGCCGAATGTCGGCAAGAGCACGCTCCTCAACGGCCTGGTGGGTCAGAAGGTAGCCATAGTTTCGGCGCGTCCGCAAACCACACGCCGCCGCATCCTGGGCATCCGAACGACCGACGAGGCCCAGGTGGTGTTCGTGGACACGCCCGGCATTCATGAGCCTCGCCATCTGTTGGGACGCACGATGCTGAAGGTGGCCGTGCGGGCCATCCCGGATTCGGACCTGGTGCTCTTCGTCGTCGATGTCTCCGCGCTGCCCACAGCCGATGACCAGCACGTGGCCCGTCTCATCGCCCGGTCCAAAAGGCCGGCCCTGCTGGTGCTGAACAAGTCGGATCTCATATCTGCCGAGCGCCTGGCCCTCCAGACGGCCGACTATAGGGCTCTCGTTGCCGTCGAGGATGCCCTACCGACCGTGGCCACCACTGGTCACAACCTGGAGACCCTGTGGCGCATGATTGTCGAGCGCCTGCCCGAGGGACCAGCCTACTATCCACCCGAGCAGGTGACCGATCAGACTGATCGCGCCCTGGCTGCCGAGCTCATCCGTGAGGCAGCATTGCGCCACCTGCATGACGAGGTGCCGCACGGGGTGGAGATCTTGGTGGAGGAGTGGGCGGAACGGCCGAATGGTGTGCTTTACATCGCTGCCCAGCTTGTCATCGAGCGGGAGTCACACAAGGGCATCGTCATCGGGCGCGGTGGCACTATGCTGCGGCGCATTGGCCTGGAGGGCCGCCAGGCGATTGAGGGCTTGACCGGCCGCCCGGTCTATCTGGATTTGACCGTTCGCGTGCGGCCCAACTGGCGCACTCAGCCGGCCGAGCTCCGCCGTCTGGGCCATAGCTGAGCATCCAACGACGGCGGTCGTCAGGCGGTCAGGCGGAAGCGAGCTTCCAGCAAGCCACCAGCGGGCCGCGGCACCTGCACTGAGGTCAAGCCTGGTACCGGCCTGGCCTCATCGGTACAGCGCATCAGCCACAGGGCATGCCACCAGCCCTCGCCGGCGTGATAGACCATAGCTTGCGCCCGCGGGCCGGCAATGGCTGCCATGCAGCGCAGCCAGCTCTCCCAGAGACCGTCGTCACCCGATGAGCGTTGCTCACGGCGAAGCGGACGCCTCTCGGCGCACGGCCGGCTGGATAGCAGCTGTCCCGCCGCCAGTGCTGCGTTCTCCAAGAGTTCGGCCAGATCCCAGCCGCGCACCGTGACCTCATGGCCGCCAGCCTCACAGGCCACAGCCTCGAAGCGGGGCGCCATCTCCTCGGCCAATCGCCGCCTGGCCTCGGCAGCATCGGCTTCCAGCTGGGCCACCAGCTCTGCTGCCTCGCGAAACCGCTGCTCGCCGCGCAGGCGACCGAGGAGTTCTACAATCACGGCGCAACCGTAGAGGTCGGCCTGGACATCCAACAGATGCACTTCGACCACCCGGGGACCGTGGTCGAACGTTGGCCGGACGCCTATGTTCAGAAGACCGAAAGCCTGGTGGCGAACGTTCTCGGCGACCGGTTGCCACTCAGCCCGCACGAGGTAGACGCCATCGGCGGGCAAGACTGCCCGCTCCTCGGGATCGATGTTGGCGGTCGGATATCCTAGGCGGCGACCCCGGGCCACGCCGTGAACCACGGTGCCGCGGAAGCGGGGCGGCCGCCGCAATAGCAGCCGAGCCAGCTCGATGTCACCGGCGGCAACCGCCGAGCGAATCCGACGGCTGGACACCCGACCGCCTCGCACGATCAGCGGCGGCACCTCCACCACGGCGAAATGCTGGCTGGCGGCGATTTGCCGCAGCCGCTCCAGGTTACCGGTGCGGTTATAGCCGAAGGCGAAGTCCGAGCCGACGACCACGGCCCGCAAGGCGAAGCGGTCGGTGAGGCGGGCGATGAACATCTCCGGATCGAGCTCGGCCACCTCGCGGGTGAAGTGCAGCGGCTCGACGAGAGCGACGCCACAATCCCGCAGCCGAGCCATGCGTTCCGCCAGGCTGGCCAGCTGGCCGACCGGCTGTCCACTGAGTACGGTCACCGGGTCGGGATGCAAGACCAGCGCCGCACTCGAGGCCTGGTGCTGGTGAGCCGCCTCGGCCAGGTAGGCCAGGATGTGGCGATGACCGGCATGGACACCGTCGAACTTGCCGATGGTCAAGGCCACCGCCGGGCAGTCGCCGGCACCCAGTGGACTGAGCTGCCGCCCGCGGCCCAAGTGGGCGTCGCCGATCGACTCACCCCCAGGCGGGCTCACCGGATCACCTCTGGCTGGGAGATCGGGAACACGCGCTCCGGAAACCAAAGGCTGGCATCAGCTCGGCGGCGCAGCACAGCGACGAGCGCCCCTGCATGGTCGTAGGCCCGGAGCCGGTCGCCCTCGACGTTGGGCAGCTGCAACCCCTGGCCACAACGGGCCTGCAAGACCTCCTTGGCTGAGAGGACAGCTACTGGGTATGCCGTGAGGGCGGCATCGATGGGGTGAAGCAGCTTGCTGCCCCAGCCCTCACGGAAGGCTTGCTCCACTTCGGCCAGGGCATGGGCCTCGCCCAGCTGGAAAGGGCCGATGGCGGTGCGTGTCAGCTGGGTGAGGTGTGCGCCCACTCGCATCGCCTGGCCTATGTCGTGAGCCAGCACTCGCACATACGTGCCCCGCGATACCGTCATGCGGAGCTCGACCAGTGGGGGGTTCCACACTGCTAGCTCCAGGTCGTGCACCGTCACCTGTCGCGCCTGGCGAGCCACTTCAAGACCGTCGCGGGCCAGCTCGTACAGCGGCCGCCCCGCACGCTTGAGCGCCGAATACATCGGCGGCGTCTGCCAGATCGTGCCGCGGAACCCCTCCAAGACGGTCAAGAACTGCTGGCGCGAGACTCCGCTTGCATCCGCTTGGGCAGTCACCTCGCCTTCGGCGTCAAACGTGGTCGTTGTCATGCCCAGGCGCAGCGTGGCTCGATAACGCTTGGTCATGTTCTGTAGCTCGGTCACCACCCGGCAGGCGGCGCCGAGACAAACCAGAAGCACGCCGTCGGCCAGCGGATCCAGGGTGCCGGCGTGGCCGACGCGTCGCTGGTCTGCGGCCCGCCGCACGGCACTCACGACGTCGTGGCTGGTCAGACCGACTGGCTTGTCGATGTTGAGGATGCCGTGCCAAGTGCAGTCCGGCGAGGGCCGGCTCACCGCTGCTTGACCTCCCCCTCGGGCAGCCGAATGTGCTCGCGCAAGGCCCGCCACACGGCCTGGGTGCCACTCTCCAGGTCTGCTGGCCAGCGAGCACCTGCCGCCTGGGCATGACCGCCGCCGTGGAGCGCTTTGGCGACCGGAACGACGTTCACGCCGGGTTTGGAGCGCAGCGACACTTCCACGGTGCCATCTTCGCGCTCTCGCACCAGGGCGACGACCAGCGGTTCGCCAGCCGTTGCCAGCTGCTCGGTGATGCCGCGCACGGCCGTTGGCGGCATGCCGAACTCGGCAAAGTCGGAAAGCCGCAGGGTGGTGACGGCGAAACGGCCGTCAACCACCAGGCGATCCACGGCCCGAGCAAGCAAGCGCAAGGCTGACACCGGCTTGGTGCAGAAGATGGCCTGGGTGATGTGAGGCAGGGAGGCGCCGCGGGCCATGAGCCGCCGAGCCCGGTCCAGGGTCTCCGGGCGAGTGTTGGCGGTCCGGAAGCCGATGGTGTCGGTCACGATTCCGGTCAGCAGACACGTTGCCGCCTGTTCGTCAATCACCACGCCCAGCTCATCCGCCAGTTGCAGCACCAGCTCGGCAGTCGATGCCGCCTCCGGATCAACTAGATTCACGGTGCCGAAGCGCCGATTTGTCACGTGATGATCGATCACAATCGTTTGGCGACCGGGCCACGTCTGGAGGTCGATCAGCGTCCCCAGCCTTTTGGCATCGGCCACGTCGACGGCGATGATCAGCTGGTCGGCAGCTGGCGGTTGGGCTGAGATCTCGGCCAGGCCGGGCAAGAAGATGACCTCCGGCGGTGGCTCGTCCTGACAGGCGATCACCACCGCCTTCCCGGCGTGCCGTAGCAGGATGCCCATGCCGAGCAGGCTGCCGATGGCATCGCCGTCGGGATCGAGATGGGTGCCAACCCACACCCGCTCGGCCTGTTGAATGACCGCAGCTGCCCTCGCTAGATCGGCGCTGGCCAGGCCCATCAGGCCCTCACTCGCTCTCGGTCCCCGGAGGGGGTGCAGTCACCGCTCCGCTCAGGGTGTTCGACTCGCCGGGACCATCCGCCTCGCCGGGCGCTGCCTCGTCGTGCTGGCCCAGCTCGGCCAGGATGGCCAGCACGCGCTCGCCGCTCTCATATTGCCGGTCACGAGCAAATACCAGCTCGGGGAGGCGGCGAAGTCCCAGGCCGCTCAACTGCGAGCGCAGAAAGCCCTTGGCGTGCTCCAGTGCTTGCATGGCTTGCTCAGCCTCCTCCTCCGAGCCGCTGAGGGCGACATAGACTTTGGCTGTCGTCATGTCACGGGTGGTCTCGACGCGGGTCACCGTGGCCGGCATCACCCGGGGGTCGTCAAGCCGGCCCGGAATGAGCAGCGAGAGCTCCTCGCGAAGCAGCTCGTTTAGTCGCTTCTGGCGGCGAGTGGCCAATGGCCGCTTCCTAGCGCTCGCGCTCCAGGATGAAGCACTCGAGTGTGTCGCCGACTTCGAAGCTGTCAAAGTTGGCGAGCCCGATGCCGCACTCGAAGCCCTCTCGGACCTCGCGCACGTCTTCGGTGAAGCGCTTCAGTGAGGCAATCGGGCTGGTGGCCACCTCCTCTCCCTGGCGCAACACGCGCACTGTGCCGCTGCGGCGGATCAGGCCGCGGGTCACCAGACAGCCGGCCACGTTGCCAGCGCGGGGTATCCGAAAGATAGCTCGCACCTCGGCCTCACCCAGCACAGTCTCCCGAAAGGTGGGCGCTTTACGGCCGGTGAGCATGGCATCGATGTCTTCTACCAGCTCGTAGATGACGTCGTACTCACGGACTTCGACTCCCCGGTCGGCGGCCGCTTTACGCGCTGGGGGATCCATGCCGACTCGAAAGCCGACGACGAAGGCCTGTGAGGCGGCCGCCAGGCTGATATCGTTCTCCCCTATCTCGCCCGCTGCCGCCCGCAGTATTTCCAGCCGCACCTCGCCTTGCAGCTTCTGCAGCGAGGCGACGATGGGCTCAACTGTGCCCTGTACGTCGGTCTTGAGAACCAGGTTCAACGTCTTGGCTTCGCTTTCTCGGGCTTGAGCGAACAGCTCTTCCACTGTCGCCGGCCGGCGGGTCGTCGTTGCCACTCGTCGGCGTTCTTGCTCCATCACCCCCTCGATGCGCTGCCGCGCTTCCCGCTCGCTGGCAGCAACCTCGAAGCGGCTGCCGGCGCTGGGCACCTGGGAGAGGCCAAGTATCTCGGCCGGCATCGAGGGGCCGGCAGCCTTCATCCGACGGCCAGCCTCGTCAAACATGGCGCGCACCTTGCCATAGTCGGAACCGACGATCACGATGTCGCCCACACGCAGGGTGCCGTTAAGTACCAGCAGGCTCGCCACCACGCCCCGCTGCTGATCGATCCGGCCCTCGAGCACCACGCCGCGGGCGGTGCCTCCGGGATTGGCCACTGGCCGGATCTCCTCGGCTACCAGCAGGATGGCGTCCAGCAGGTCGGGGATGCCTTCTCCGGTTACGGCCGACACATTCACGAAGTAAACGTCGCCCCCATAGGTGTCAGGCACGTAGCCCAGTTCGGCCATCTGGTCGCGTACGCGCTGCGGCCTGGCGTTTGCCAGATCCACTTTGCTGACCGCCACGATCACCGGTACCCCAGCCGCCCTGGCGTGGTCCAACGCCTCACGGGTCTGCGGCATGACGCCGTCATCGGCGGCCACGACCACCACCGCGACGTCTGTCGCCCTCGCTCCCCGGGCGCGCATTGCGGTGAAGGCCTCATGGCCTGGTGTGTCGATGAAGGTGATAGTCTGATCGTCGCGCCGGATGGTGTAGGCGCCGATGTGCTGCGTGATCCCACCAGACTCGGATTGGGCCACCTTGGTGTGGCGAATCGCATCCAGCAGGCTCGTCTTGCCATGATCCACATGTCCCATCACGGTTACGATGGGTGGCCGCGGCTGCCATTGCGACTCGTCTTCGCCTTCCAAATACCATGGCAGACGGGCGGCCTCCTCGACGACCACCGCTTCGGGCTCGGCCGATTCAGCTTCTGGCTCGACCACGGCACCCTCGAGCTGGAGGGTGATCTGGAAGTCCTCGGCCACGATAGCCGCCGTCTCGAAGTCGATGGTGTCGTTGATGGCAGCCATGATGCCGTTGGCGATCAGTGCCTTGAGCAGGCTTACCGGGCTAAGATCGAGGCGGGTCGCGAGTTCTCGAACAGTGATTGTCTCGGGCACCACAACGGTGCGTCGCTCGGCCTGGTCTGACTCAGTCATGCGATGGCCATCCCTCCAGCACCGGATGCTCGTCTGAGCTGGCCACAGGCGCAACAGCGTCTTCCGGGAGCCGGCCAGCGTATTCGGATAACAGTCTGCGGTCCTCGTCGTTCAAGCTGGTTCGCAGTGCCCGGCCGAGCCGCGATGATAGCGAGCGATCGTCCCAGCAAGCCTTTCGCCGGCATACGTACGCGCCCCGGCCTGGGCCCCTGCCGCGGTCGTCGATCTGCAGTCGACCATCAGCCGACACAGCCAGCCTTACCAGCTCGCGCTTGTCGCGAGAGGCGCGACATACAACACACAGTCGCTGCGGCTCCCGCCGGCGCATCGGCCCTTGATTAGCTTTCGGCACGCTGCCAACTCCTGGCGCGGTGGTAGCCCCGCTGGCTACGCTCCGTGCCCTTCCTCCTCGTCCTGTTCCTGATCCTGATCCTCGTTCTCGTCCACCGACTCGGCGTCCTCGTAACCACCGCGGCCCTCGAGGAAGTCGGACTCGGTGAACTCGAGCTGGTCGGCCGCGTCCTTGTCGGCCCAGACATCCAGCTCCTCCTCCCAGTCCACTCGCCGCCGCAAGCCTTTGCGACCCTTCTCAGACGCCAGGCGGGCAATGGTGGCCGGTCCTTTGCCCTTCTTCTTACCTTTCTTTCGTGCCCGGCCGAGCTCCTCCTCGTCCTCGAGCAGGTCCTCCAGAGTCGGCTCGGCGGGTGGCACCTCAACGGCCGCTGGGGCGGCCGCTTGAGAGGCAGCAGGGGCGAGTGGCTCTGCCTCGGCCGGTACCGGCGTAGCGACCGGCTCGACTGACACTGGCGGCGCTGCAGTTGGCACGGGCTCTGTCGCCACGGGGGCCTCCACGAGCACTGGCTCGGGCGGCTCGATGGCCTCCGGCTGCGCTTCGGCCTCTAGCGATTGCCGGGCCTCATCGGCTGCCCGCAGCTCCTCCAGCAGCTCGGCCGCTTCACTCTCAGCCCGAATGTCGATCCGCCAGCCGGTCAATTTGGCCGCCAGGCGAGCGTTCTGACCCTCACGGCCGATGGCCAGTGACAACTGATCATCTGGCACCAGGACGTTGGCGGTCCGGCGCTCAATGTCCTCCACGAGCGAGACATGCCGCACCCGGGCCGGTGAGAGGGCGTGAGCGATGAAGACGCGTGGATCAGGATCCCATTCCACGACGTCGATCTTCTCGCCGCCCAGCTCGCGGACCAATGCCTGGATGCGTACCCCACGCATGCCCACGCAAGCTCCTACGGGGTCGACTCCGGACTGATGGGACCAAACGGCCACCTTCGATCGGCTGCCGGCCTCGCGCGCAATGGCCTTTATCTCAACGGCGCCCTGGTAGATCTCCGGAATCTCAAGTTCCATCAGGCGCCGCAGCATGTCCCGGTGGGTTCGGCTCACGACGACCTGTGGGCCTTTGGGAGTTCGCCGCACCTCGGCAACGTATACGCGGAGCCGCTGATTGGGCGCGTACTGCTCACCCGGAATCTGATGACTCTTGGGTAGAATGGCCTCCACGCGGTCCAAAGCGATCGTCACGCTCTCGCGGCTCGTGGACTGAACCGTCCCATACATGATCTCACCCTCGCGCTCCACGTAAGCCGTGTACGTCTGGTCCCGCTCGGCCTCGCGGATCTTGTGCAGGATCACCTGCCGTGCTGTCTGGGCCGCAATGCGGCCGAAGTCGCGTGGGGTGACATCGAAGGTCACCGTGTCGCCAACCTTAGCCCCTGGCAAGTATGCCTGAGCCTGCTCGACGGTCATCTCGCCACTGGCATCCTCCAGGTACTGAGCTTCGACCACGGTATAGTGGGCAAAGACCCGCGTATCGCCGGTGTTGACGTCGATCTGGACGGTGACGTTCTTCTCCTGGGCACTAGGCATTTTCTTGTAGGCAGAGACGAGGGCCGCCCGGAGGGCATCCATGATAACCTCGGGCGGCAGGTCGCGGGCCGCGCTTAGGCCCCGAATGGCTGCGGCCAGTTCCGAGCCGCTTACAGTGCGATTTGCCATGTCGGTCTCTGCTCCTGCAACCGGCGCTTGTCAGACCCGCCGCAACACAAAGAAAAGTGGGACGAACCCACTTTCCGTGTGCGAGAGGCCCACCGGTTGTGGCCCTTTAGTATAGCACCGCCGGGGCGGCTTGACAAGGGCCTACTGCCCGGGGCGAGGAGGCCCGCCCTCAGCTGCAGCCGGCTCGCACGAGTTCCAGGGCGCCGGCCTGAATCTCCTGTGGGGAGAAGTACCAGTCGAATTCGCAGGTTCGCAAAACCCCGGGGGGCAATTGCTCGGCGATCCAGGCGAACGGAACTTGGCCATCGCCAGGCACCAGATGATCGCGCAGGCCGACCGTATCGTGGAAGTGCACGCCGACCCAGCGATCACCGACGGCAGCAAACCAGTCGCCGAACGTCTCCAGGCCCAGATTCTGCCGTGCCATAACGTGGCCGGTGTCCAGCCAGGCGCCGAAGTGGTCTCCGGGCAGGGCATCGAGCAGCAGCCGCAGGCCTGCTGGCGTAGGCAGCGTGTCGGCGCGGTACGCGGTCTCGATCGCCAGTCGAATGCCCGCCTGGCTCGCCCGCGCCACCAGGGGCCGCAGCGTTTCGGCTGCGAGCGCCAGATGCTCGGGCTCCAGCTCAGCCAGGCGGCGCTGCAGGCGCTCTCGCACCGCCCGGTAGGCCGGACGGCGCATCTGGCCGGCCAGGTAGCGACTCTCCAGCTCAAAGCGGACCCGGGCAAGCTCTGTGGCCTGGGGGGGGTCGAGGTTTCCCAGATGCAGCAACACTGCCGGTGCGTTGTGTTGCTCGGCAGTCACCAAGGTTCGGAGCACGGCCCGCGCCGCCCGCTGGCGTGTTTCCGGCTCGCTGCCAACCAGGCCGTACTCGTCGGCCGGGTCGGAGCCTCGAGGGCAGGGGTGGTGAACTGACTGGACCAGGACGCTTCCCGCTGACAGGCTGGCCACTGCCTGGCTGGAGAGCCCGTGCCCCAGTTCGAACCGCTCGAAGCCCAGCTCGCGGCCGAGAGCCAGGAAGGGTCGCAGGTTGGTCTGGTCCTCCCAGCGCTGGAAATACATCGTCGAGAGGGCCAGGCGGGCCAGGGAGGTTAGGTTGGCCACCGAAGCTTTTGCATCGCAGGGTTCTACGGCAGAAGCCATAGCGAAAGACCGGCGAGCAGCCAGCAGTAGAAGGCGAACACGACGAAAGAAGAGCGGCGGGCCCAGCGTAGCAGGAGATCGATGGCCACAATGCCGGCCACGAGCGTGGCGCAGAAGCCGATGGCCATGACCGCCAGAGGTTCGGCAGGTGTACCCGCCAGGGCGATTGCCTGCACCGCCTGCTTGAGGCAGGCGCCGGCAGTGATTGGCGCTGCCAGAAGGAAGCTGAAACGGGCAGCGCTCTCGCGACCGAGGCCTAGAAGCTGGCCAGCACCAATGGTCATGCCGGCGCGAGAGAGGCCGGGTATGAGAGCCATGGCCTGCGCCACGCCCACGGCTGCGGCAACCGCGCTATCCACCGGCCTCTCGGCGGAGCGCCGCCGGGACAGTGCCTCTGAGGCCACCAGAACCAGGCCGGTGATCATCAGTACTGCTGCCGCCCGCCGCGGCAAGGCGAACAGGGGCTCTACAGCGGCCTCAAAGAGCACGCCGGCGACCACTGCTGGCAGCGTGCCAACGGTCAGGAACGCTAGCCAGCGGAGATCGCTGTCGACCTGCCGGTATTGGACGAAATTGGCCGCTGCAATCAGCATTCGCCACCAGGCCTGGCGGTAGTACCACAGGGCGGCGGCCGCCGTGCCGCCGTGAAGGATGGCATCGAAGGTCATGGTGGGCTGCGGCCAGCGCAGGAACGCGGGGAGTATTACCAGGTGCGCCGAGCTAGAGATGGGCAGGAACTCGGTTAGACCCTGGACGATCCCGAGCAGGGCAGCCTGGGCGGCACTGATGCTCAACCCGGCCTTCCTCCACTGCCTGCGGGCAAGCGCCGGCTCAGCCTCGCCTCCGTGCTCCACAGAGCTCGCGGTGTTGCTGAAGGGCGTACCGGTCAGTCATGCCGGCGATGTAATCCACGATGGCCTGCAATGCCGCTGGCTGAGCTGAAGGGCCCGAGCTATCGCGCGCGTGGCCGGCGCCGGCCGGCCGATAGGGCTCGGGCAGCAACTCGGGCCGCGCCTCGAAGACGGCGAACAGCTCGCTAAGCACCTGGGCCACCCGACGGAACATGCGGCGCACTCGGGCATGCTCATATAGGTGTTCGTTCAGGAATCGAGTCAGGGCAGCGTGGTGCTGCGCCACCGCAGGCGAGAAGGCAACGAGGGGTTGCGGCTGCTTGCGGATGTCATCCTTGCTCCGTGGACCAGCGGCCTCGATGTTGGCCGCTGTAGCATACACCAGGTCGGAGATGAGCAGATCGGTCAGCCGACGAACAACCCGGTGCCGTCGCAGCTCGGGCTCGGTCTCGGGAACATCCTGGGCCGCCACGCGCCACAGCTCCAGATTGGCCAGCTCGGACATGTCCAAACGGAGTAAGCCACTTCGCAGGCCGTCATCCAGGTCATGAGCGCTATAGGCTAGCTGGTCGGCGGCGTTCACGATCTGCGCTTCCAGCGACGGCTGGCTTCGGGGCTCGTATTCCGTTGCCCACTCGGTAGGCACCGCATCGTACGGGGTATTGTGTTTGACGATGCCCTCCCGCGTCTCCCAGCAGAGGTTCAGACCCGGATGGTCCGGCCAACGGTGCTCGAGAACCTCTACTATGCGCAGGCTCTGCAAAGTGTGGTTGAAGCCATGGCCGCGATGGTCGGTGGCCCGGGGGTCCAAACCCAGCCTGGTCAGCACGAGCTCGTCCAGCATTCGCTCGCCGGTGTGGCCGAAGGGCGGATGTCCAAGGTCGTGGGCCAGGGTGATCGCCTCGCTCAGATCCTCGTTAGCGCCCAGGGCGCGGGCGATAGTACGGGCTATCTGGGCAGCCTCGTTGGTGTGCGTCAGTCGCGAACGGTAGTAGTCGCCCTCGTGGAAGACGAAGACCTGCGTCTTGTACTGCAGCCGGCGGAAAGCCGTGGTATACATAATACGGTCGCGGTCGACCTGGAAGCAGGTGCGGTAGGGGTGTGGCTGGCTAGGGTAGCGCCGGCCGCGGCTGCTGGCGGCATGCTCGGCGTAGGCAGCCAGGTTGAGTCGTTCGGCCGCCTCGAGACGCTGCCGCTCTCGCCAGGCGCCCGCAGCTGCTGTCGAATCGCTCGTCGGGCCCGACCTGTGGCTCGGCTGGGGCTCGTTAGGCGTGACGATCGCCAAGATCAAGGCTCCGGTCGCCGTTTGCACTCAGCTGCGGATTGGCCCTCAGGGCTGCGAATCTCCGCTGGCCTCCGACAGCGATGGCCCATGCGGGATGTCTGTCTCAGCTCCAGGTCCGCCAGCGGCGGCGTCCGGTGGCTCGGGCGAGGGCGGCGGGCCAGAGTAGGGCGCGCCATGCGGTTCCCAATCGGTGCCTGGGCCGGCGGCCGTTGGCGCCACCTCCGCGCGCGGCTCGAGGGGCATGATCAGGGCGAATACGAAATACAGGATTGGGCCGACCGGGACGGTGAACAGCATCAAGGCCGCAGCCGCCAGGCGCACCAGCGTGCTCTCGAGGTCGAAATAGGCCGCCAGGCCGCCGCATACTCCCAAAATCATGCGATCTGTGCTGGAGCGGTAAAGCTTCTTGGTCATGCCGCTAGGCTCCTTTCTTATCTCGGGACCCACAATCGCTGGGTTACCCGGCGGGCCAGCACGGGCTCAGCACTCGGAGTGCCCGCAACTGTAGCATTTCTGGCACCCCTCCTCGCGCACGAAGGTGGCGTGACCGCACACTGGACACAGGTCGGCGCCGGGGAACAAGGAAAGCTGCTCCGGCAATGGCGCGTTCTCCGGCTGGGCCAGGTCCTCGCGCAGGGCATGGGCCACACCATCGGGCAGCGACCGGACGCGCTCCGTGCCGAAGCCAACGGCCCGGCTGCCACCTATGCCTGACAACTCCTCCACGACTTGCTGCACGCGCTCCTCAGGCGTAAGCGGGCTCGGCATGCGCAGCACCAGGCTGATGAGCCGGCCGATTGCTTCGGCGTCGGCAGCGAGGTCACTGCCTGCCTTGCCCAGGTTGACGAAGACCTCAAACGGCTCGTGATCGGCATTGCGGTTGACGGTGACGTAAGCCTTGCCGACAGGCGTGGCGATGCGATAGGTGGATCCGACTAGTTGCCGTGGCCGGGGACGGACGGCTGCGGGCGCCGTTCGGGCTTCGGCCTTGGCCTCAGCCTCCTTGCGCCGTAGCACCTGCTCGTCGCGCGAACCGTCCCGGTAGACGGTCCCACCTTTGCAGCCGAGCCGATACATGAGCTCGTACAGGGCTCGGGTCTGCTCTACCGTATAGCTGTTGGGCACGTTGCAGGTCTTGGAGATGGAGGCATCGACCCACCTTTGGACTACTGCCTGCACCCCGACGTGTTCTTCGGGCGTCAGGTCCATGGCCGTGACGAAGTAGTCGGGCAGCGGCGCCCCTGGGTTCTGGGCCTGCCATTCGGCGAAGACGTTGACGCGCTGCTCGTAGCGGCCCAACCGACTGTGGCGATAGAAGGTCCACGAGAAGAAGGGCTCGATGCCCGTCGACGTGTCCACCATTGTGCCCGTGGAGCCAGTTGGGGCCTGAGTTAGCAGGGTCACGTTGCGGATCCCCTGCTCGCTCACCGCCTGCCGCACCTCTTCCGGCATGCGCCTCATGAAGCCACTGTCCAGGAAGCGCGGCGCATCAAACAGGGGGAAGCTTCCTTTCTCGGCAGCGATGCTGCTCGAGGCCAGATAGGCCTCGGTGGCGATGAAGCGGTACAGCCGGTCGCAGAATTCGCTGCCCGCCGGGCTGCCGTAGCGGACGCCGCAGCGGATCATCATCTCCGCCAGGCCCATAGTGCCAAGTCCGACCCGCCGCTCCAACTTCTGCTGGCGCTCGTTCTCCTCGAAGAAATAGGGAGTGACGTCGATCACGTTGTCGAGGAAGCGCACCGCGTAGCGGACCGCGCGACCCAGGTCCGGCCAGTTCACCTCGCCGCTCTGGACGAAACGGCCCAGGTGCAGGGCGCCCAGGTTGCACACTCCCCAGGCAGGTAGCGGTTGCTCCCCGCATGGGTTGGTGCACACCAGCCGCGCGTAGTAGGCCGAGTTGCTCTCCTTGTTGGCCCGTTCGACAAACCACAAACCCGGCTCGGCGCTGGCCCATGCGCTCTCAATGATGGTGTCCCAGAGCTCGCGCGCCCGGACTGTGCGGTAGGCCACTGTGGGGCGCCCAGCAGCGCACCAGGCAGCCAGATCGCCCGTCCATTCGGCTTCGAAGGCCGGGTCTCCCGTGTCCGGGAAAACAAGCGGCCATTCGGCGTCTGCCTGTACCGCAGCCATGAACTCGTCGGTGATGCCCACCGAGATGTTGGCATTGGTGATCCGGCCCATGACCCGCTTGCTGGTCACGAACTCACTGATGTCAGGATGCCACACCTCCAGGACCAGCATCAGGGCTCCGCGCCGACTGCCGCCCTGCTCGATCAAGCCGGTGACGAAACTGTACATCGAGCCCCAGGAAACCGAGCCACTTGAGCGGCCGTTCACGCCCCGGACGTAGGCGTACCTCGGGCGCAGGCTCGACAAGTTGATACCCACTCCGCCCCCCCGGGACATGATCTCGGTCATGTGCTCCAGAGTCTGAATGATCCCATTGCGAGAATCGTGCGGCGAGGGGACTACGTAACAGTTGTAGTAGGTGAGGTTCTGATTCGTGCCGGCTGCGGCCAGGATGCGGCCGCCGGGCACGAACTTCCAACCCTCCATGAGCCAGCGGAAACGTTCTTCCCACACCGGGCGCTCGGCTGGTGACTCAACGGCCGCGATCCCGCGGGCTACCCGCTCCTGCATCTGATCCGGGTGGGTCTCGAGCGGCACGTCCACGTGCTCTATGGGCTGGACTGTAGTCTGACCGTCCTCCAGCACCACCACCACCTCAGAGCCCCGTATCTCACCCACCGAGCCAATCTCCCTTTGTCCTGTCTCGGGGTCGGTGCAGACCACAACCAGGTCACCCAGCTGCAGGTCAGACTTGGTCATGTCTTTCAGCGCATAGCGGTCCAGGAAGATCTTCTCGCCGAGGGCGTTCAGGTAGTTCACGTCGCCTGGCGCCACGCGACGCAGTGGGCGCTGCTGACCGTTGCCCGCTGCCGCTGGCGAGCGCTCCCTCGCAGTGGGCACGGTCCGCTTGTCGATTGTCATGTCCGCTTCTCCAGGATCACGCTTTGTTGGGCTGGCGCACACGAATCAGGCGAGCCAGCAACGACCGACGATCGCCTCAGAGATCGAGCCCCAGCTGGCCGCGACGCTCCAGTGCTGCCTGCTTACTGGCCCGCAAGCGGTCGATCTCCTCAGCAAGCACTTCGATATCAGCGAAGCGACGATAGACGCTAGCAAAGCGCACATAGGCCACCTCGTCCAGGCCACGCAGGTGCTGCATCACCAGCTCGCCGATCACGTTCGAGCTGATCTCGGTGCGCCCCAAACGGTAGAGCTGGCTCTCGATCTCGGTGGCCAGCGCCTCCAACGTGTCAGCGGCAACCGGCCGCTTGGCACAAGCGAGCCGCAAGCCGCGCAACAGCTTCTCGCGGTCGAAGTCTTCCCGGCGCCCGTCGCTCTTCACAATCTGCAGGTTGGTTGTCGCGACCCGCTCGTAGGTCGTGAAGCGGCGACCACAGCCCTCACACTGCCGGCGCCGCCGAATGGCGGGGCTTACCTCGCGGGTATCGATTACGCGGCTCGACTGACCACAATACGGGCACTTCATCGCGGTCTCCCCGCTGTTCTGGCGGTACAGCGGCACCGGCAAAGCAGCAGCATGTTCAGATTGGTGGCTACGGCAGCCAGCCGTCCGAAGGGCACAGCGCTGCACTACATGTGGGGCAGGGCGCTCTTATCACCACTAGATCTTGTGCCACACTGATTGTAGCACAGCCCTGGCGGCTCGACAAGTGAGCCGTCGGCAATAGCGGACCCGGCGCCAGATGAAGAACCTGGCGCCGGGTGAACGGTGCCCGTGGTCGGACCCTCGGTGCCTCTAGCTCATTGCTCAGCCCTGCGGTGTTGGCGCAGGAAGATAGGCAGATCAGACTCGGCCTCAACGGCCAGGGGGATGACGCGCCGGTGAGGCAGCAGAACCTTGGGCTCCGGCTCCAGGCGGCGTCCGTGGGCTGCCCGCAGACCGGTGGCGATCACCGTGATGCGGATTTGGTCGTGCATGTCGGGATCTATCGCCGCACCAAAGTACACGTCGGCCTCGGCATCGGCAGTGCGGCGAATCACCTCTGCGGCCTCCGCCACCTCAGCCAGCGTGAGATCAGGACCGCCGGTCACGTTCAGTAGCACCCCCTTGGCACCCTCGATGGTGACTTCCAGTAGAGGGCAGGAGATGGCTCGCTCGGCGGCCTCGATGGCCCGGTTCTCACCGCTGCCGCAGCCCACGCTCATCAGCGCTGCGCCGCCGTCCTCCATTACCGATCGCACGTCGGCGAAATCCAGGTTGAGGTAGGCCGGCACGGCGATGAGCTCGCTGATGCTTTGAACGCCGTGCTGCAAGACCTCGTCGGCGGTTCGGAAGGCCTGCTCGAAGGTCATCCGCTTGTCGCCTAGGCTGGTCAGGCGGTCGTTGGGGATTACGATCAGGCTGTCGACCCGTTCGGCGAGGGCACTGATGCCCTGCTCGGCCTGGGCCATGCGGCGCGGCCCTTCGAAGCCAAAGGGCTTGGTAACGACCGCCACGGTGAGCGCATCGGCGTCTCTTGCCAACTCGGCGATGATGGGCGCCGCGCCGGTTCCCGTTCCGCCGCCCATGCCCGCGGCCACGAACACCATGTCGACGTGGTCCACCAGCTGGCGTAGATCCTCACGACTCTCCTCGGCGGCCTTCTCGCCAATTTCAGGCCGCCCGCCAGCGCCGAGGCCTTTGGTGACCTTGGCACCAATCTGGATCTTCTGTTTGGCTTGACTCCGGCTGAGGGCCTGCAAGTCGGTGTTGACGGCAACAAAATCGACCCCGGTCAGGCCCTCGGCGATCATGCGGTCAACGGCATTGCAGCCGGCGCCACCAACCCCAATCACCTTGATGCGCGCCGGGTTCTCGAAGGGCTGCTGATTGGACATTGCGGTTGCCTCCTTGGGCTGGGATGACCGGTAGGCTGGGTGGCCCGGCCACTGCTGATCTCCGGCCGGCCGGCTCTGCGTTTGAGCGGTAGGTTCTACTGCCTGGCCTTGCCAGGCGGGCCACGAATAGCGGTCTGACATGGGTATCCTCCTATTCACGCGCGGCGTTCACGCCGTGAGTCCCGAGTTGGGTAAGAAGGCGCGCCGGAACCAGCTCAGCGCGCGGGCAAGCTGATGGTCGCTCCTTGGTTCCCCCGCCGGAATGGCGGCGTCACAGATGTCCCGGGCCCGCCAGAGCAGCAGTCCGACGACGCCGGCGTGGCCCGGCCCTCGAACGGCATCGGCCAGGCCGGCAATGCCGGTGGGACGCCCAATACGGACCGGGCACTCCCAATGCGCTGCCAGACGGCGCACGATTCCGCCCAGTTCGGCGCCGCCGCCGACCAGCACCGCGCCAGCCGGCAGGCGGCCGGCCAAACCAACACGCTCAAGTTCCTCGGCAATCAGGCTGGCGAGCTGATCGAGGCGTGCGGCCAGGATCTCGCTGGCGTAGCGACGCGTGATGACGCGGCGCTCGTCGTCGCCGAAGGTCTCGATCTCAATCCGCGCCGTCTCGTCATCCAGCTCAGGTAGAACGTGGCCGTGAGTTATCTTGGTCCGCTCGGCGGTCGCCAGGGGCGTCTGTAGTACGACGGCCAGGTCGTTGGTCAGCTGACTGCTCGCGACGCGCAACACCGCGCTGTGGATCAAGGCGCCCTCGCGGTAACAGGCCAGTCCGGTGCAGGAGGCGCCCAGGTCGACCACGAAAGAGCCCAGCTCGCGCTCATCGGGCGTCAAGGTGGCCAGGGCTGCGGCAAGGGTCGACATAACGAAAGATCCCCGTGGCACCTCGGCCAGCTCCAGGCAGCGGCGCAAGTTGGCCAGGGTAGCCCCCGAGCTGGTCACGATATGCACCAAGGCGCCCAGGCGATAACCTTCCATGCCCACGGGCGAGACGACCCCGGCACCATCGTCCACCGTGAAATGGTGGGGCAGGACGTGGAGCACCTCACGGCCTGGGGCCAGGGGCACGGCGCCCGCAAGTTCCAGAAGCCGGTCGACGTCCGCCGCTTCGATCACGCGGGTGCGGCGGCCGCACGGGATGACCGATTCGTTGTTGAGGCCCTCGAGATGGTGGCCGGTGATGCCGACGGTGACCTCATCGATGCGCACCCCGGCGACACGCTCGGCCCGCTCCACGCTGGCTGCGATAGCCCCGGCCGCGTCAGCCAGGTGCACGATTTCGCCGCGCCGTATGCCGCTTGCCGGAGCATGGCCGATGCCGAGCACGCGCATGCCGTGTCCCGGCAGGGGTTCTCCGATAAGGGTCACGATCTTGTAAGAGCCGATATCGATGCCCGCGATCATGGTTCCTCCTCGGTGGTGCGGAGTCGGAAGTACGGGCGATCCAGGAACCGCAGGTCGAGGAACTCGATCGGCTGAGACTGCCGACCCAATTCGCGGCGCAGCTCGTGCAGCATGGCCAGGCGGCGCTCGCTCTCCACGGCGCTGTGGCCCAGCCAGACAGGCCAACCCTCGTCCAGCTGCACCGCAAAGCCGACGTCCTGCCGATATGTCAGCTGCCGGTGGTGGCGACCGTAGGCCAGCGCCGCTTCGAGCAGACTTGTCGGCAGCTGTTCGCCGGGAGCGGTCAGGATGCCGCTCTGGTCTGCGACGTGCACCATGTCACCGCCGTGGTTCGGTGGTGCCATCGCGCGGCCGCGGGCATCAACGCCGAGAGTCCCATGGGGCCCCGACCAAATGACTAGCGGCTGCCACTCTTCGATGTCGATCCACAGCCGGTTCGGCAGAGCGAGTCGCACCCGGGCCGTCTGCACGTCGGGCAGAGCCATAAGCCGGGCCTCGGCGAGCTGGCGATTGGCGCGGAAGATGCTCACTCCATCCAGGCCGCTGACGTCGTAGATTTCCTGAGCGGAACTGCGCTGGCAGCCACTTATGGCTGCCTCCCGGATGCGGAAGGGCGGCGCGGCCAGGGCGAACACGGCGGCGGCCATCAGCCCCAGGGTGGCGCCGAAAGCCGCCAGTGGCCGACCGTGGCTTGCCACCCAGACCCGGTCCACGGTCAGGCGCGGCGTTGGCGCTCGGTGGCGCCGACGCGGGCTCCCGTCAAAGGGCCAGGTGCCAGCCGGCAGCCAGGGCTCCAGGGTCTCAGCCTCCCAGCGCCGGACCAACTCCTGACGGCGATGGCTACGCCACACCGTTGCCTCCGAGCGGCTCTATCTCCAACTCCAGCCACACCCCGAACCGGGTCAGTACCGCGGCCCGCGCCAGCCGCACCAGGTTGGCGAAGTCGCGTGCTGTGCCGCCGCCCTCGTTGACGAAGAAGTTGGCGTGCACGGTCGACACGGCGATGCCGCCGCAGCGGCGGCCTTTCAGGCCGGCCGCCTCCATGAGGCGACCGGCGTAGTCGCCGGGTGGGTTGCGGAACACTGAGCCAGCGCTGCTTTGTCCCGGTTGGGTCCGCTTGCGGTGCTCGGCGTGCTCGGCAATGCGCTGCGCAATGGCCGTTGGCTCGTCGCGCCGCAATACGAGCCCCACGCGAGTGACCAGGCGTTGACCATCGCCCTTCAAGCGGCTGGTGCGGTAGGCCAGCTCCAGATCGCTGGGCGGCACACGCTCGATCGAGCCCGCGGCATCTACCACCTCCACCCAGGCGAGGCTTTGGGCCATGCTCCAGCCGTAGGCACCGGCGTTGCTCACCACGGCGGCACCGACGGTGCCGGGAATGCCAGCGGCCGCCTCCAGGCCTGACCAACCTTCCCGCGCCACAGCTCTCGCCAGACCGGCAAGTGGGACACCGCTCTCGGCCTGGACGAGGCCCGCTCCGGCCCCGGTCGACTCCAGTGACCAGCGGCGGCAGCGATTGAGCAGCACCACCCCCCGATAGCCGGCGTCACCCACTACCACGTTGCTTCCCCCGCCCAGAATGCGCGCCGGTATACCTTCGCCGTGCACCAGGCGCCACCAGGCGACCAGCTCAGTGGGCTCGCGCACCAGGATGAGCAAGTCCGCTGGACCGCCGAGGCGCAGGGTGGTATAGGGCGCCAGCGGCCAACTGCGCCTGACCGGGCACAGCAGGCCCTCGGCGGCGGCTCGAGCCAGCATTTGGTCGTAAGCTCGCTGGCGCAGCAGCTGGAGCAGACGACGGCTGGCCACCGGTATGTCTCCGGCGCCAAGAAAAAGGGCCACGTCACCACGGCTAGTCTTCCTGAACACCAGATCGACGGCTTCGGAGAGAGACTCTGTCATGTGCACGCCCGGCAGCCTTGCGGCGATGCGCTCCGCCGCGCCGTCGGCTGTCGGCGCCTCGCGGGCTGCGTACACTGGCGTAAGGACGGTGTGGTCGGCCAGGGCCAGCGCCGCAGCGAAGTCCGGTGCCATGGCAGCCACGCGGCTGTACGTGTGCGGTTGCAGTACCGCCCAGACCTGGCGGCCAGGGTAGCGCTCGCGAGCCGCCGCGATCGAGGCTCGAATCTCGGTCGGATGGTGAGCGTAGTCGTCGATTACCGTTACGCCCTGCACCTCGCCGGCTAACTGGAACCGTCTGGCCACCCCGCGGTATTCCGTCAGAGCCCGCTGGCTCACCGGGCAGGGAATGCCCAGTCGCTGGGCGACGGCAATCGCTGCCAGCGCGTTGCCCACGTTGTGGCGTCCCGGCAAGCTTGACCGCCATTCGCCGACCAGCTGATCAGAGTGCCAGACCCGCAAGACATTTCCATCAGTCACGGGCTGGGCTTCGGCCCGCCACACGGCCTCGAGGCCCCCTGCTGGCTGCGGATCGCCCTGGACAAGGTAACCTTCAACTGGCACCTGAACAGCCTTTAGAATCCGGGTCACGTTCGGCGAACCCAGATTGGCGATCAGGCAGCCACCAGGCCGGATCAGGCCCACAAAAGCGCGAAAGGCCTCCAACACGCCGTCCAGGTCCGGGTAGATGTCCGGGTGGTCGTGCTCGATGTGGGTGATCACGCTAATGGCAGGATGGCCGTGGAGGAAGCTGCGATCGTACTCGTCGGCCTCCAGGACCAGGATGTCGCCCGATCCAAGGTAGGCGTTGGTGCCCAGATCGGGGGCCAGGCCGCCAATGAAGTAACTGGGGTCACGCCCAGCCAGGGTCAGCATCCAGGCTATGAGGGCGCTGGTGGTGGACTTGCCGTGCGTGCCGGCAACGGCCACCCCGACGGCTAAATCCATCAGGGCGCCCAGGAGTGCCGCCCGCTTGGTGATGGGCACGCCCGCCTGGCGGGCGGCCGCAAGCTCGGGGTTGTCGTCGGGCACAGCCGGTGACCGCACGACCATGACACAACCGCCAGGGACGTGTTGCGCCCGGTGGCCGACGAACACCTCAATGCCCTCATGCCGCAGGGCGTCCAGCTCTTCGGACGGGCTGCGGTCACTGCCCGAGACCACCAGACCACGCGCGGCCAACGCCCTGGCCAGGCCGCTCATGCCTGCCCCGCCGATGCCCACCAGGTGCACGCGATCTCCCGGATGCAGGGTCGGCAAGCCGTTAGCCATAGGCCACGCCAGGTGGCTGACGACCGGATCTGGGCCAGTCATCGCAGCACCCGCAACAGGATCAGGCCGACTAGCAGGCCACCGAGGATGACCAGGCTGTGCTCATGCGGTATCAGCGCCTGCGGCGCCCACCGGAGCAGGGCCTGGGCTCGCTCAGAGAGTGGCGGCGTGAAGGCGCCCCAGCGCTGCACTGGGTAGGCCAGCCTGTCGGTGTAGTACCACCAGGATCCCAGGACGAGCCAGCCGTTGAGCAAGCCGGTGGCCAGATCCAGACTCGTCCCCACCAGACGAGCCGGTGGCCAGGTGCCGGCGAATCGCAGGGTCTGCCCACCGTAGAGAAAGACAACCCAGCCCAGGATGCCGGCGGTGTAGAGGACCCACAGCCCAAGTTCAGGCTGCGAGGCGAACCCAGCTGCGACAGCTACCCGGATGAGCCGATCGGGCAGGAAGCGATCCACCAGCTCGAGCATTAGCAGCATGGCCACGAAGCCGATGGTCGAGCCGAACTCCACCGGGAAGTGACGGGCCACGCCAACGAGCCCGAATACGCCGAGCAGCAGGAGCAGAACGTGCTCGATGGGAATCATCCGTCAAACACCTGCGGCCGCCGACTGCCCATGCTGAGAACGCCATAGAGTCCGATCAGCAAAATGACGGCCACCACGACCAAGGCTGCCCCGAGGCTGCCGCGCTGAGCTGTCTCGGCCGGCCAGGTCTGGAGCGCCGGCTGCAGGGCAAGCCGGCCAAATACGAAGCGGGCCACCAGCAGTCCCGTAAGGCCGCCCAAAGCTGCGCCCATCAGCCGATCAGCCAGTCGCTGCAGGCGCCGACTGCCGATGGCCCGTGGGCCTTCAGTAGCCAAGGCGCCCGCGATATGGCTGAGCAGGACAGCGCCGACGAAGACCGCTACGGGCCAGGCCATGTCGCTGCCAACAGCGGCGTCCGGCGCCATCGCCGGCGTCGAGCCGATTCGGGCCGCCAGCGGACCAGGGAGTCGGGAGGCCAGGCTAGCGATTCGCGGCCATTGCCAGGGCACTGCGAATGCCGCTGCGGCTGTGCCAACCAGGGCAACAAGCGCGCCCGAGGCACCCATTCGGGCGCCCAGAACTGCAAAACCGGCCGCGACGGCGTAGACCACCACTCGCAGGTCACCTGAGGTGGTGGCCAGGGGTGAGGTCTCCAGGAACCGTGCTGCCTGGACGCCCAGTCGTGGTTGCAGCGCCAGACCCAGCTGCGCCAGCGGGGCCGACCGCTGCAGCAGGCTGGGCGGTGAGCGTTCAGGCATCGGCCAGCCGTCCTTTTCCGGCCAGGTCAAGAAGGCCGTTGGCGATGTGGAGCGCCGCATCGGGGTGGTCGAGAGACCGGGCGCGGTCCCTCATCGATTGCCGTCGCTCCTGGTCGGCCAACAGGGCCAACAGCACGGCCTCCAGCCGCGGCCCGTCACACTCCTCATCGGGCAGAATCACCGCCGCATCGGCCTCGGCCAGCAATCTGGCGTTGGCCATCTGGTGACCAGCGGCGATGGCCAGCGGAACCAGGACAGCCGGCAGGCCCCGGGCCGGCAGCTCGCCCAAGCAGGCGGCCCCAGCGCGGCACACGGCCAGATCGGCCGCGGCAAGCGCATCGGCCATCGCCTGTCCTGCCAGGAACGGCGAGATGTGCCAGCGCGACGCCAGATCGGGCTGGAGTCTCCGCCTGTGGGCGGTAACCGCGGCCAGATCGCGAGGCCCGGTGGCGTGAATGAGTACTGCGTGAGGCAGGACTTGGGGCGCCGCGGCCATCACCGCCTCGTTGAGGCGATGAGCCCCTTGGGAGCCGCCCACCACCAGCACTACGTTTTCGATCTGCGGCACTCCCAGTCGCTCCCGGGCTGCCCGGCGGTCAGCCTGGCGAATGGCGGGCCGCACTGGGTAGCCGGTGACCACGACCTTGCCGGCCGGCAGGTGCCTGACCGCCGAGGCCGCGGTCAGAAAGATGCGGTCAGCCAGGCGGCCGATCCAGCGCACTGCCTGCCCCGGTAGTGCGTCCGGGAGGTACACGGCCAACGGTACGCGCCGCAGCCAGGCGGCGACGGCTAGGGGAACGCTGACGTAGCCGCCAGTGACCAGGATCACGTCAGGGCGCTCCTGGCTCAGCGCCCGCCAGGCGTGCGCCGTGCCGCGCGCCAGGGTGGCCAGGGAGCGAATCCTGGCCAGCCAGCCCGTTCCCAGGATTGGCGCTGCCGCCAGGGCTTCAAACGGCAAGCCGGCTTCGGTGATCAGGCGCTCCTCCATGCTGCCAGCGCGGCCGAACCACCTGGCTGCGACCCGCTCAGCCGGCAAGGCGGCGAGCACGGTGAGCGCGGGATAGACGTGACCGGCGGTGCCACCGCCCGATAGCCAGATCCGCATGAGGCAGTATCCATCGAGAATCGGCCGAACGCGAGATATTGAGCAATAGTCCGATCGCCGCTAAACAGGCGATGGTGCTCGAACCTCCGAAGGAGACCAATGGCAGCGGGACCCCAGACAGCGGCGTAAGTGCCGTGACACCCGCCATGTTCAAGATCCCCTGGAAGGTGAGCCAGCAGGTCACCCCCAGGGCCAGATGGGCGGCGAAGGGGTCTTGAGACCCGGCGGCTATCCCCAGGCCGCGAATGGCGATCAGTGTCAGCAGGCCGATGACCAGCAGACAGCCGATCGATCCGGCTTCCTCGCCAACGACGGCGAAGACGGTGTCGGTGTGGGGCGCCGGAAGAACATGCTTCTCCTGACCCTGACCCAGGCCGACACCGAACAGGCCGCCCCGGGCAATGGAGAGCTTGCTCTCGCGCACCTGGTATGTCAGGCTCTCCGGGGCCTGGTTAGGGTTGAGGTAGCCGCGCAGTCGATCGATACGATACGGTGCGCTCAGGACCAGAAGGATGAACACCGCGCCGCCTAGAGCCGCCGAAACCAAGAGCTGACGCCCGTCGGCGCCGGCGGTGAAGAACATCGTGGCGGCAACGAGAGCGATGAGAGCCGCGGTCGAGAGGTCTGGCTGCAGGACAATCAGGCCGCAAACGCTTCCCACAACAATGGCAAAAGGCAACAGGCCCAGGGTGACATCTCGAATGTCGCGTCCCTTGCCGGCCAACCAAGCGGCAACGTAGATGATCACTGCCAGCTTTACGGCCTCGCTGGGCTGTATCGATCCCTCAGCCCCTAGCCAGCGCCGGTAGCCGCCGAATCGCAGTTCTCCGAACAGCAGAACTCCCAGCAAGATGAACAGTGTGCCCATCAGCAGCCAGGGAGCCAGACGGCGCCAAATCCGGACATCCAAGGCGGCCATGACCAACATGGCGGACAGGCCCAACAGTGCCCATGTCAGCTGTCGCTTCAGGAAGTAGCTGCCATCGTAGCGCAACTGCTCGCTGTCGACCCCGATCCGGAAGCTGGCGGTATAGATGGCCACCAGACCGATCACCAGCAAAGCCAGGACAGCCACGAGAAGCACGCGGTCGAGCGAGCGGCGGCATCGTGGCCCCGGCGGCGCAGCTGGAGGCATTGCCAGACCGGTCATGCGGCCTCACAGGGCGCAAGCTCACTCAGTGCGACGCGCTGGCGAAAGAGCTCGCCGGGCGAGAATGGGCTGCTGGCCTCCGGCTCGCAGCCGGGGCTGAACAGCACCGTGTCGCCGCGCCGGGCCAGACGGCTGGCGACCGTCAGCGCATCGTCCAAATCCAGGCAATGCACGATCGTCGCCCGCGTTGAACACTGACTCAACGCCTCGGCCATTGCCTCGCCGCCGGATCCGAAGACCAGGACGCATTCCATCTGCGAGGCGCAAGCAGCCCAGCGATTCAGGCTCTGGCCACCGGCAGCACCACCGGCGATCAACAGCACCGGTGGCGCGAGGCTGGCCATGGCGGCCGCCGCTCGACCCGGTCGCGTGGCGCGGGCGTCGGACACCCACCGCACACCACCGCGGATACCCAGCAGCTCAAGGCAATCCAGGGGTTGGCTGAAGCGGCGCACAGCGATCTCGATGGCTGCGGGCGTGGCGCCCGCAGCCAGGGCTGCAGCAATGGCCACGAGAAGGTCATTGGCGAGGGCCGGAGACGTCGCCAGGTGGCGATCCAGCTCGCAGATCTCGATCCGACTGTTGCGGCGGCCGTTGCGGGCGGTGACAGTGCGTTCCACCAGGCTTACGTAAGCATCAGCGGGTTGTCGCGAAACCAGATGGACTGGCGCACGGGCGGATGCGCTCAAGCTGAGCAGCGGCTCGCAATCGCTGGGAACGATGACCGCCCGGCGGGCCGCCGCCAGGGCCTGCCGCAGGCCGCGAGTGGTTTCAGCCCAGCTCTGACCCGGACCCAACTCGTCAGCAGCCAGCGTTGTCACGGCCAGCACGGCGACACCGCGGACCGCCGCTCCGCCGGCCGGCGGTACCTCCAGCACGACGCGGTCATCGGCGCCCAGCTCGGGCCAACGGCTGAGCACTGACCGAAAGCCGTGGCCCACCTGGTAGCCAGATTCACCGAGGGCGTCGCATAGCACGTTCTTGGCCACGCTCTTCCCGCTCGTTCCAGTGATGCCGACGGTCAATGCCCGGCACTGGCTAAGAACGTACTCGACGGTGTCGGATTCGGGCAGCACCAGAGTCGGGTGCTCAGTGACGCGGTAGTCCATGAGTCCTCCTTCTACCTTCCGAGCGGCGATGACGAGGCGAAGCTCAGATAGTGGGCGACAGCCAGGCCAGCGCTGGCCGCCAGGCAGCCAGCCAACCAGAACCAGCGAACGACCCGCGGCTCGGCGATGCCGCCCAGTTCGAAGTGGTGATGCAGGGGCGCCATTCGGAACAGGCGCCGCCCGCGGGTGGCCTTGAAATAGGCGACCTGCAGCAGGTCCGACACCACCTCGGCCACCAGCACGGCGCCGAAGACGGGCAAGAGCCACCAGGTGCCCGTCTGCAGCGTGGTGGTCGCCAGAACGGCGCCCAGGGTCAACGAGCCCACGTTGCCCATGAACAGGCGAGCCGGGTATCGATTCCAGTACAGAAAGCCCAGGCACGAGCCGGCGGCCGCAACCGCGGTGACGGCAGGCAGAGGCCAGTTGACGACCAGAGGCGCCCTCGTTTGCTGAGCTGCAGCGTGAAGCCAGCTGGAGGCCAAGGCCGTTCCGCCGAGGGCGATCGCCGCCAGGCCGGCGGCCAGGCCGTCCAGGCCGTCGGCGATGTTGGTGCCGTTGACTGTGCCCAAGATGGTGAGGGCAGCAATGGTCATGCCCAGCCCGGCGAGCAGGGGTGACATGGGGTTACCGGGCACGCTGGCTACAGCGCCGGTTCCGGCGCCGCGTGCGGCGAGCAGTTCCCCAGGCACTTGCAGCACCCGTTCGGGCCCTATGCGCCAGGCAATGGCCAGCGCCGCCACCGCCTGGAGCAAGAGAGCACGGCGCGCTGTGAGCCCGACGCCCAATTCGCGGCCCAGGCTCCGTCGTGCCAGTCCTTGGAGGTCGTCCACCAGCCCCAGCAGTCCGAACAGTAGTACGGCCAGCAACAGGGTCACCGTGTCAGGGTCACTAAGCCATGCCGGCCTGTTAGCGATGCCGAGGGCGCCGGCGGCCGCCAGGCCGAGGAGCATCGCCAGGCCACCCATGGTCGGTGTTCCGGCTTTGGCCCCGTGAGCGGGCCCGTCCAGGCGAATGGCTTTGCCCAGCTGTCGTTTCTTCAGCCAGATCAGGAGCGGCCAGGCTGCGGCCCAAGTAACCACCGCCGCCGCGCCGGTCAGCAGCAAGACCAGGCTGGTCGAGGCGCCGACGAGGCGATCGGCCGGGTTGAGGTGGGCGACGCTCAGCACGGTGCTCATGGCGTCAAGGCTGCCTGCTCGTGCGTGGGCGGAATGCCCAGCTCCTGGACGGCTGCCGCGGCCACCATCCGGAACAGCGGCGCTGCCACGTCGCTGCCGCGCACGGCTCGCGGTCGATCGACTTTGACCGCTACCAGAACTGACGGGTCCTCGGCTGGTAGGAAGCCCACGAAGCTGGCAATGGTGAGATTGGGATCGTAGCCAGGCCCTTCGGAACTCGGGATCTGGGAGGTACCGGTCTTGCCGGCCACGGAGTAGCCGGCCAGGCGCGCTTGCGGCACGCCCTCCGCGACCGCCACTTCAAGCAACTCGCGCACCGCTCGGGCCGTGGCCGGGGTGATGACCTGCCGGACGAAGCGGGGCGAGGTGCGTTCGACGCGCCCGTCGGGGCCGATGCGCGCGGCGACGACATAGGGCGCCATGAGGGCGCCGTCGTTGGCTATGGCCGCCATGGCTCGTGCCACTTGCAGCAGTGAAGCGGCAACTCCCTGGCCAAACGAGTTGGTTGCCAGGTGGCCCTGGTACCAGGCGGCACCGTCGTTGCTCGGCGAGTGGACAATGCCCGGCGGCTCGCCGGCCAGGTCAACGCCGGTAGGTGAACCAAAGCCAAAGGCTGCCAGATAGGAATAGAAGCGCTCGGCACCCAGCTGAATGGCCAGGTGGACGGCCCCCACATTCAGGCTGTGACGCAAGATGGCCGTCAGGTCGGCGGGGCCGTGGGACAGGTGGTCCCAGTTGGTGATGCGCAGTCCGGCGTAATCCACGAAGCCCTGGTCGTCGTACGCATAGTCGAGTCCCACCGCTCCGGAGTCGAGGGCGGCGGCCGTCGTCATAGCCTTCATGGTGGAACCGGGTTCGTAGCACTGGGCAACGGCCGGATCGAGCCAGGTGGTCTCCTCGGCATCAAGGAAGGCGACCGGGTCATAGCTTGGCAGGCTCGTGGATGCCAGGATGGCACCACTGCGGGGATCCAGCACCAGCACACTCCCGCCCGAGGCTTGCTGCTGGTCCACCACGTTGGCCAGCGCCCCGGCGGCGGCCAGTTGCAGCTCGCGGTCGATGGTCAACACCAGATCGACGCCCGGTTGCGGCGGCTTGTAGCTTCGCGGATCAGTACCGTGGCGCCCAACCACCTGCCCCTCTCGTCCCGCTAGCTCACGCTCGTAGTACCCTTCCAGGCCGTAGTAGCCCTTCGGCTCAGCGCTCAAGAAACCGGTCAGATGGGCCGCGGCGGGGCCCAGTGGGTAGGCGCGACCGGGCTGTGAGGTTACGTGGATCCCCGGCATCTGCAGGCGGCGCAGCCATAAGCCCTGTTCTGCCGACACGGCCTTGGCGATGACGATCCAATCCTGAGGTGCCGCAGCAATGGTGGCTTGAACCTCATCCGGCGCGCGTCCTGTGGCGCTGGCCAGGGCCGATATCACCGCTTCGGGGCTTCTGATCTCATTGCGGGCCACCGCCACCTCGTATAGGTATGTAGTGATGGCCACGGGCCCACCCTCGCGGTCCCAAATGTTGCCGCGCTGAGCGGGGATGCCTTTGCTGCCTGCCGCGAGAGGAGCTCCATGAGCCGCCATCGCCCCCAGGTAGACCACCCGCCCGGCTATGAGCGCCAGGGCGGTAAGGGAGGCTGAGGCCACCAGAGCGAGTCGCCGGGCGAACACCGTGCGGTCGATCATGGCCCCGCTGCATTCCCTCTTGGCTGCCGATCGGCGTCGCTGACCAGAGCCACCACTGGCCGAGCACTGGGCGCTGCCGCGACAGCCGTACTTACGCCTGCTGCGCCCGGCAGCGGCGCGAGCAGGACCAATGGGCTGTTCGGACGTGCCCAGGCCATCTCTGGTCGGCTAGACGGCGACACGTCCGACGGCAGGTAGACCACCTGACCAGGCGGGCCGAAACCTAGCTGACGAGCGCGGTCGGCGAGCACCTCTGGCTGGCTCGCCTGGGCGTAGCGGTCCAACCAAAGGGAGCGCTCCTCAAGTGCCGCCTGGCGGCGGCCCTCCAGTTCGCCGATGCGAAGCCCGGTGGCTACCAGGTCGTTGGCTGCTCTTAGCCAGGCCATGGCCAGGGCGGCGACAACGGCCAGGCATGTCGCGGCATACAATCCCAGATCGGTCCGGCGCTCGGGTTGACGGGTGTCGGTCATGATTCGGCCTCCACAGAAGTCGGGTTCGGCAGTCGCTCGGCCACGCGCAGCCGGGCGCTCCGGGCACGCGGGTTGGCCAGCAGCTCGGCCGCCGTTGGGCGAAGGGCATGTCGGCTCAGCAGGCGCAGGGTTGCCTGGTGCCGACAGCGGCAGACTGGAAGTTCATCTGGACACACGCAGTGCTGGGCGGCCCGCGTCAGAATCCGCTTGACGACGCGGTCCTCCAAGGAATGGAACGCCAACACCGCCATGCGCCCCCCGACGGCCAGGAGCTCGATGGCCTTCGGCAGGGCTCGCTCCAGCACCGCCAACTCGTCGTTGACACGCAGCCGCAGTGCCAGGAAAGTCCTGGTCGCTGGATGCAGCCGGCACCCGGAACCGGGCACGGCGGCGGCGATGACCGCGGCCAGCTCGGCGCTGCGCCGTATCGGCCGAGCGGCGACGATGGCCCGGGCAATGCGGCGGCAATGACGCTCTTCCCCGTAGCGGGCGATTAGATCGGCGAGCTCTGACTCCGGCAGGTCGTTGACCAGATCGGCGGCCGTTGTGGTGCCATTGGGCCCGTAGCGCATGTCTAGTGGCCCATCGACCTGGAAGCCAAAGCCACGCCGGGGATCTGCCAGCTGGTCACTCGACAGGCCCAGGTCCAGCAGGATGCCATCGGCCGGCTGGAAGCCGAGTCGTTGAGCCTCATCGGCGATGGCCTCAAATGAGGCCACTACGAGCTGCGCCCGGTCGCCGTAAGGGGCCAGCGTCTGCCTGGCTCTAGCCACAGCCTCGGGGTCGCGGTCCAATCCGAGCAGCCGTCCATTTGGTGAGGAGGCCGAGAGAAGCTCGCTGGCATGACCGCCGGCTCCCACCGTGGCGTCGACGTAGATCCCTCCGGGTCGCGGTTGCAGGGCATCCAGTACCTCGCGCACCATCACCGGCGAGTGCACGCTCACAGCCTGGGTCACAGTCCCAGCTCCGCGAACTTCTCGGCCATGGGCGATGGAGGCGGCACCGAGCGCCGGGCCAGGGCCTGCCAGCGACTTGTGTTCCATAGCTCCATGCGGTTCTCGACTCCAATCAGGGTCACTGGCCCGCCAGCCACGAGCGAGGCATACTCTCGTAGTCCGGGAGGCACCAGGAGTCTTCCCTGCGAATCGGGAGTGCCGTAGGTGCCCGAATGTAGGAGGCGGCGCAGCATCCATAGCTCGGGAGTGGAGCGGCTCATCTGTTCCAGGCGGGCGCGCGCACCGGCCCAGGTTGCCAGAGGCAGCAGATAGAGGCTTGCCTCAGGCCCATGAGTGAGGTAGTAGCCTTGAGCGAAAGCTTGTCGGAAACGCGACGGCACGACAATGCGACCTTTGTCGTCAAGATTGAACGAATACTCGCCGTACAGACTCGGGATGCTGTCTCCGTCCACCTTGCCCGTCCCACACCGCCGCCCGTCAGTAGGTCGGCGGAGCCACCGCGGTCCTCCTTTTTCCACGATGGCCCACTCCGCGCCATTATACACCACTTTGGGCCCTGCAGAGTGGGCTGGGGATAACTCGTGCTTCCCGCGGCGGTCCCCTGACCGGGGGTCGCGGTTGACCTGGAGACGAGCAAGATGGCGTCTGGACGGCCTTCTCTTCGAGGGCCGAGCGCGCCGCCAGCCGTAGCGGGCTGTGGATAACTCGTTCCGAGGGCCAGAGTCGGCAATCCGGCAATTGTCCCAGGCCGCCGGGCGGCGTCGATCTGTCGTCTAGTTGGTTGACCCGGCGCCGCTCGGGTATAGAATCGGAACAGAGGCAGATTGGCCCGTCTGCTGCCTATTGCCACCCACGATCGATGGGAGAGGAGGCATTCATGTACCAAAGAGTCGTAATCGTGGGCCACCTGGGCCGCGACCCGGAGCTGCGCTACACCGCCAACGGAACTGCGGTCGTGAATTTCCCGGTGGCCACCAATCGCCGGTGGACAGACCCAGAAGGGAATACCCAGGAGGAGACAACCTGGTTTCGGGTGAGCGTCTGGGGCCGGCTGGCCGAGACCTGCAACCAGTACCTGCAGAAGGGGCGCCTGGTGTTGTGCGAGGGTGAGATCCGAGGGAGTCAATACCAGGACGAACAGGGTGCGACTCGCTACAGCTGGGAATTGCGGGCCGGAGCGGTCAAGTTCCTGGGTGGCCCCGGTGAGCGCGGCGGAGCGACCGTGGTGCCCGGCGATGTTGCCGAGGAAAGCGGCGGCCCCATGACCGAGGACGAGATCCCGTTCTAGTCTGCTGCCCGCATTCGTAGCCATTCTCATGGTTGGGCTCCGCTGGTCGCATGACCCAGCGGAGTCCAACTCATGCAAGCTTCGTGCCACTCGCCCCGCGCTGCGGGGCAGTGCCCAGGAGGTCGCTTTTTCGGCCTCGACAGCACCGGGGCGCGCTAACGAGGTGCCCGCTGCAAGGGGAATCTTCCGCAGCTACTGGGCGATCATGCCCAGCGCGTCACGGGCTCGACGTCGGTCGGCGGGAGATCTAGGGTAGACGTAAAACCTGAATCCGGTTGTTCGAGGTGTCGGCGACATAGAGTGTGCCGTCGTAACAGGCCAGGCCACCAGGTGCGTTGAACTGCCCCAGCTCGCCTCCCAGCTCGCCATAATCCCACAGCCACTTTGGCGTGTCGACGACCGAGAAGGCCTGGATGGCGTGCCCTACGGTGCGGCTGGCGTACAGTCTGCCCTTGCCATCAAGGGCCAGGCCACCGGTCCGCCACATAGACTCGCCGGCGTAAGACTTGCCGAAGGTGTCGAGGCGCAGACCGTCGCTGGTTACGAGCTGAATGAGGTAGTCGTCGCCCATGCCAACAAACAGATGCCCGGCCGGGTCAATGGTCAGCACGCGTGGTGACTCGAACTTGGGTCCGGCCTCGCCGCCGCCAATTGTCTGCCGGTGCTGGCCGTCGGGCGCGTAGCGCTCGATCTGCCGCTTCTGGGCGTCGACCACGTAGATGTCGCCGGCGGCGTCCAGTGCCACATCAACCGGGCGCCGCAGCTGTCCCGGGCCATCGCCCTCCTCGCCAATGGTGGCCTTGAGCTCACCGGTGGGTTGGAAAACGTAGACGCTTGGCCCCATGCCGGTCACAAGTACTTTGCCGTCGTCGGCTACCGCGATTCCGGCCGCAACTTTGAGCACCGAAGCCCCAATCAAGTTGAGGAACGTGCCGTCTGGACTGAAGCGCTGAACGCCTTTCGAGTCGCTTACGTAGATGTTGCCCTCGCCGTCGAGGTCCACATCCACTGGCAACATCAGCTCGCCCGGCTCAATTCCGGGGCTGCCGAAGGTCCACTGGGGGACGGGCCTATCTCTGGCCGCGCGCTCAGTGGCCTGCGCCACTACGGTCGCGTCAGCTGTGTGGCCCAAGGCCGCATCCTCGGCCGGGGTGCCAGATGCGCGAGCCTCCGTTGAGGAAGGGGTAGTGGGCATCTCGGCAGGCGCCGGCGCTCTGGTTGCGCAGCCGCTGGATCCCAGGGCGACCGCAAGAACGACCAGCAACGCAGCGGTGAGCCGACTGGCTGTCACGGCAAGGGCGACGAAACATCTGGGCTTCATGTCCCCATCTCCATTCCTGGTACCCGTTGCTGCCAGATCACCTGGACCCGCGGGCTGGCGTCTGACGGAGCTGCCCGATCGCGCAGGGTACGAGGCAGGACCGATGCGGCCTCATCCCCGTTGCTGCAGGACCACGACCTGCATTTCCTCCGGCAGCCGGCCGCTGGTGACGCGCAGGGCATCCTGAGGCGCCGTGCAGGATATCCCGATCTCCTTCAGGAAGCGATCCAGAGCATCGCTGGTGCCCGCCGGGGTCACGGGATAGTGCATCGGCACCGCTATCTTCGGATCAATCAAGCCGACCACCTCGGCAGCCCTCGCGGCATTCAGCATCATGCCGCCGCCTATCGGCACCAGCAGCACGTCCACGCTGCCCAAGACCTCGACCTCCGCCTGCGTTGGCCGCCGGCCCAGCTCGCCCAGGTGACACACGGTCACGTCATCGATTGTGATGGCGTACGCAATGCTGGAACTGCTGACTGAGGCTTCTGCCGACCGCTGACCGATCGCCAGACCGACCACGAAGATGCCGCCCCGCTCGTACTCACCTGGCCCGTCAATGACAAAGGCCTCCGCTTGGCGCGGCAGCCGCAGGCCGGAGGTGCCATCCGGTCGGCTTAGGGTGATCACGTCAGCCTTGAAGTTTGGCGGCAGCGAGCTGTCGAGGGGATACGGATCGCAGACGACCGTCCCCTGGCTGCCGCGCAAGCGAAAGCAGCCCCCGCCGAACCACTGGATTTCAAGCGGCATAGACAAGCACCTCGCTATGCTAAGGTGTGGTCGATAGGGGTGTGGAAGCTGCCGGCACCTCCGGCCAGGCGGCGGCCGGGGTGACACGCAGCTCCTCAATCAAGATTTCAATCACTGCCTGCGCCCGGCGATCAGCCAGCCAGCGCAGCGTCTCGGCCTCCCAGATGCTCAGCCGTTGTTCCTCGTCGATGGGCCGCTGCGGGTCCCGCTCCAAGACCTCGAAAACGTGATAGCCATACTCGGTCTGCACTATGTCAGAGAGTTGTCCGTCGGCCAGGGCGAAGATGGCTTCCTCGGCCAGGCGGCTGGGCATCGTTCCCCGGCCAACCCAACCCAGGTCGCCGCCATTGTCGCGAGTCAGCGTGTCCACCGAGAGCTCGCGCGCCACGGCATCGAATGCCTCACCGGCGACAAGTCGCGCGACGGCATTCTGGCATGCTGTGAGCGTTTCGCACTGAATGTGCCGGGCGTGGACGAATTCTGCCGTCTCGGACACGACCGGAATGACCTTCTCAAATACCCGCTGGCTCACCAGGCTGGCCCGTTCCATAGCCAGGGCAGCCGCCAGGTCCAGGTCCTCTTTCGCCAGCAGCTCCCGAAATGCCTCCTCGCCGCCGGCACTGGCGATCGTCTTGTTCAGGCTTTCCTGCACCTCCTGGTCCGTCACGACAATCCCCAACTCACGAGCGGCCTGCTCGATGAGCTTCTGGTCGATCAAATCGTCCAGGATGGCGCGGCGTATGGCTCGCAACTGCTCCTGGCCATCAGCAGTGTTCGGATCCAGTCCCTGCTCAACATAGAAGCTCTGGGTGGACAGGGCAATGCGCCGGAACTCCTCCAGGGGAACTGGCTCGCCGTTCACCAATGCCGCCGCTTCCGCCACCGGTGAGGCTGAGTCAGCCTGACCAACGGGCGACTGGCTCGCGGCATCTGCCCCGGCCGCAGTTGTGGTCGTTGTCGCTGCGTCCGAGACGCCTGGCGGCACTGTGGCGTCCCGGGCCGTTTTGCAGCCAGCAACGACAAGAGCCAGAGTGAGGACACAGGCCCAACGGGCTGACGCTTGCATGGGCTTTCTCCTGGACGAGTGGCTGCCGAAGGGCTGAGCCTCCCGGCGGCCGACGAGTATACGGTTGCCGCCACGACGAAGCAAGATGCGTGCCGGTGGGCGTTCGTCAGTCGGCACGGACCGGATCTACAGCCAGGCATCGTCGGGCGGCGGTGGCGCGTGTCTTGCGCCCAGACCTGGCCGTCGGTTGTCCGCGGTGCCGGCCGGTCGACGCACCAGCCATCGAGGCGCCGAGCGGACCATCTCGCCTCGGACACGCAGCCAGGCGCGAGCCAGGCAGCTGGCCGACTCCGCCGATGGTCGTCGGCCGTAGCGCTCGGCGACGTAAGTGCCGACGATAATGTCTAGCTCGTCGCCAGCGCTGCGGAGCACCGCGCCCAGTTGGCGACCGTACTCATGGGGCGTCTGGGTTGGCCGCAAGGGGAAGCCAAGCCAGCCGGCCACGCGACACAACCGGGCGAAGGCTGCCTCGGCGACGGAAAGCCGCACCAGTGGACGATACCACCAAAGAGCAAGCAGGCCGACGACTGTCCCGACCAGCCACAGCAGGGCGCCCAAACGCCGGGCCCCAGCCAGCCCTATTAGCTGCTGGCGTTCGCCAGCCCGCGGTCCCGGTCCTGGCGCATTGGCGGGCTTCTTGGCGGGCGTGGCGAGGGCAGGTCCCTGACTGGGAGTCGGCGGTGGCTCGGGTTCCTCGTCCGCCGCCAGGGCGCCGCGATGTAGCGCGGGCTGACTGGCCGTGGGTTCGAAGGCTACCCAGCCCCGGCTGGGGAAGTAGACCTCTGGCCAGGTGTGGGCGTGCCGGGCCATCTGGCGGTAAGTCTTGGTCTGCGGTAGGTAGTCCCCGGTGGCATAGCCGGCCACAAAACGGGCTGGGACACCCACCAGACGGGCCATGACTACAAAGGCCGACGCGTAGTAATCGCAGTAGCCACGCCGTTCTTCGAACAAGAACCAGTCCACGCGATCCTGGCCGGCAGGTGGTGGATTGATGCTGATGCTGTATGGGATTTGGCGCAAGTAAGCTTCGATGGCTGCTGCCCGATCGTAGCGACTGTCTGTGCCGGCGGTGATGGTCCTGGCCAGCTCCCGAGTGCGGTCAGACGTAGCGGCCGGCAGTTGCAGGTATCGGTCGCGAATCCAGGGTGGATCCTCGCCCTCGAGCCGGCGAAGCGCTGCCACATCGTCGATGGCCACATGAGACCGGACTACGTACCGATCGCCGATCGACAGTGGCGCTGTGCTCTGTATGGTCTGCACGTCGGCCGTCAGCTGGCCTTCCCAGGAGGCGACCTCGGAGACAACCGGGATGTCGAAGTCGATCGCTTCTGGAACGGCGAAAAGCTGGCGAACGCCGCCGGTCAACACAGTGATTGTTTGGGTTACGACTACGCCCAAGGGCGGCCAATCGGTGGTGGCGCTCGCCAACACCTGACCGGCCAGCCGTTCACTGGCTGAGCGCCGCCAGCCATAGCCAGTAAATTCGTCGTACACCGCCATGCGCCACTGGCGCACTGCTACGTAAGGCTCGAGCCGGGCGTCGAAAACGGGCTGATTCCGTAGGTCAATCGAGCCGCTGAGCGGCAAGTCGTTACCGAACGCTTGGCCCGTGCCACCCTGGCCCCGAGCTGGTGACTCCAGGCTGGGGAAGAGGCGGCTGAAGGTTTCGCTGACTTGCTGGCCGCTGTGGTGCAGGCGGCTGGTCCACTGGCGCCATAGGGCCGAGGAGATTCCTGCTGGCGCCTTGAAGCCAAGAGCTAGCACGAGGATGGCCACCAACAGTCCGTCGCGCAGCAAGACCAGCTCCAGATCGGTGTCGTAGACGATCCGCTCTCGCGTCCAGCGGCTGATCTGGATGGCGGAGTTGGTCTGGCCGGCGAGCACCAGAGCAAAGAAGACGTACGCGGCCAGGTAGACGAGCGACTCCTGTGGCGCGCCGTACAAAGTGGCCACCAGGGCAAAGCCACTGGGCAAGGCGATGCCCCACCAGTTAGCGTAGCGCACCAGGAACCAGGCCGCCATGTAAGCTACGAGCCACAGCAGGATGGCCAGCCACAGTACGAAGACGAATCTGGCCGCGTTGTCGTCGACCGGCAATTCCATGCTGACACGCCTGAGCCAGTCGACCGCTGTGTCCCGGACCGCGCCCAGTCGCGCCACCAGGCCTGTCCCGCCACCCGTAGCCAACCCGTAGTCGGAGAGATTGAAGGTGCCGAAATAGGCCGCGGCGACCGTGGCCAGCACCAGGCTCCAGCCATGAGCCAACAAGGCCGGAAGCCACTCCCGATTGGCCAGCAGGCTGCCCACCAGCACGGCGCAGACCACCATTGGGGACAGGATCTCGAGACCTGGCGTCCAGCGCATCGCCTGCATGGCCGACGTCAGGGTCAGCATCATGAGCAGCAGGATGATCAGGCTCAACCAGCCGCTGGGTGGCTTCATCAACCAGCAAGCATAGTCAGGATGGCCGCTGCTTCACAAAGCGCAGTGCCACCTGATGAGATGGGCTTACAGGTGGTGCGTGGCGTGTTGTCCTAAGCCTGGCGCGCCCAACTGCGCCAGCGGTTCAGATTCTCCAGGATGTAGCGGCCATCCTCAACACGGAGCACATCCGGTTCGTAGCGGCTTAGCTGACGCGACACCTCGGCGCGGTAGAGACCGGTCAATGCTGCCAGCTCCTCGACCGAGACCGGCCGCAAGAGCTCAATGCTGTTGCCCTTCGGTCGGCCCCACCGATCCGCCAGCTCCAGGAAGGCTTTGGCCATCCGGCCGCTCACGTCCAGCATGGCCACATCGGCTAACTTCTCGTTCATGCGCCGTATCATCGTGGCCAGGCTTGCCAAGATGGACTGGGCAACGGAGCAGTTGGCGTTCAGAGCGGCGACGAAGTCCTCGCGGTACAGAAAGAGCACTTCGCTTTCGGTTTGCGCCGTGGCAGTTGCCGATCGGGGCAGGCCATCCAGCAGCGCCAGCTCGCCAAAGGCGTCACCGGGCCGCAGGAAGTTGAGGATGATCTCCTCGCCGATGGCGCTCTCGACGCTGATCCTTACCTCGCCCTCCGTCAGCAACAACAGGCCAGTGGCTGGCTCTCCCTGGGCAAATACCGTAGCCCCGGCATCGTAGCGCCGCCGGCGCAGACGACTGGCGAGCATCTCCAGGCTGGCTTCGTCAAGACCTCCAAATACGACCGTCCGGCGGAGAGCGTCTATGGCAACAGACATGTCGATCAGGCTCCGTTTTCTCCAGAGTGGCTGGTGCGGCAGCTCATTGTCGGCCCCCGACCACGGGAGTGCAAATCGACCCCTCCGTCGCGCCGAAGGACACGTGACCGGGCGCCGATCTCGCTCGCTAGTGGCCCCTGGCGCTCTCGCCGGTGGCAAGCAGGGCTGCCGCAAAGCGCTGCACCCGTGCCAGCTCGATGGGCGCCTCGAGTCGGCCGTCCGGCTTCAGGGCCGAGCCAACAATGAAGCCGCTGGCCAGCGACTGCAGTTCTGCCACGTGCTCCGGCTGGGCGCCGCTGCCGACCAGAACCGGCGTCTCTCCCGCTGCCTCGACCACGGTTTCCAGCTCGCTCATCGAGACTGACTGACCTGTGGCCGGACCGGTCACGATGAGAGCGTCAGCGCCGCCACGGTGGATCATCTCGCGGGCCTCGAGGGCCAACTCGCGCGGTGCAAGCGAGGCACCGTGCTTCACCCTGATATCGGCCCAGACAGCCACAGTTGCCCTCAGCACGGCGCGCAGACGCATCAGGTGGTGTGCGATGCCGGTCAGCAGCCCCTGGTCAGCCACCACTGCGCCTGTGAGCACGTTGACCCGGATGAAGGCCAGGTCGGCGGCATGGGCGACGGCCATGGCGCCGAGGCCGTCGTTCCGTAACACGTTTGCCCCGACTGGCAGCCCAGTGGATCGACGCACGTCCGCCGCTATGACAGCCATGTGAGTAAGTACTGGCGGCGGCACCCGACGCGGCCAGTATGGCGTGTCGCCGTAGTTCTCGATCAGGATGCCGTGAGCGCCTCCTCGAGCCAGCGTCTCGGCATCTAGCATGGCCGCGTCGCGCACCGCGGCCACTGATCCACCGTAGCCGGGCGACCCGGGCAGGGGCTGCAAGTGGATCACCCCGACGAAAACAGCCGGCAGATGTGCCCAGGCAGGAAGCAGAGGCCGGCTTCTCATGATTCCGACCAGGCTGAAGACCGATGCACGGCCACGACCCCGGCGGGCGAGGCAATATACGCCAGTCGGGCCAGGTGGAGAAACAGGCCGGTTGCCACCAGACCGGTATGCCCGATGAGGCGGGCCTCGAGCTGCTCCGGGTTGGCTATGCCATGAGCAAAGCTGGCGTCGATGATATGTAGACCATCGTCGCTAAGCAGCGGCAGACCGTCGGGAGTGCAGCGCCGGCTTGGCTCGGCCCCCAGGCTGCGCAGGATCGGGAGCAGGCGCGACCAGCCAAAGGGCACCACAGCCAGCGGCAGCGGCGAACGCGTGCCCAGGCGGCGGACGCACTTCCGCTCGTCTGCCACGATGGCCAGGGAACGGGAGGCCAGGGCGACAATCTTCTCGCGCACCAGGGCCGCTCCGCCGCCTTTGATGAGCATCAGGCCCGGCCCGATCTCGTCAGCGCCGTCGATGGTCAGGTCGATGGTTGAGTGCTCCTCGAACTCGGTGAGAGGAATGCCCAGTCTCTGGGCCAGCTCGGCTGTGGCGCGCGAGGTGGGAATCCCCACTACGTCGCAGAGATCGCCACATTGCAGGCGGTGGGCTAGAAGCTCCACGGCATAGCGGACCGTTGAGCCGGTGCCCAGGCCAACCACCATGTTGTCGCCAACCAGTTCCAGTGCCGCCTCGGCGGCCATGCGTTTCATCGCTTCCGGCCCCAGCGTGTCAGCGCTGCGATTGTTGTTGCGGGCAGCGGTCATAGCCAGGCCCGTCTCTTGCTGCAGGCCGTCGATCAAGGCGAGTAGGGCGCCAGGTGCGAAGGCGCTTGCCGCTGCCAGGTCGAGCCACCACTGGAGGTCGCCCGAATGCGGTACCACCGACCCTGCCGGAACCTCGGCCTTACCGCTAAGCACGGAGGAGACGACTGGCGCTTTGGGCTTGCCGGTGGCCAGAAACCGGACCGCTCGGGCACTCGCCAGCTCCGCCATTGTCAGGCTGATCCGCCAGCTTTGGCCATCGGGTGTGCGGCAGGCCACGGCACCGCGCTGGGTGACCTGGAGCGCTGGCGAACCTGGGAAGAGCGAGGCAGTGTGACCGTCTTCGCCGAGGCCGAGCAACACCAAATCAAGACCCGCGCCACCGGTCGCCCTTTGCACCAACTCGCTGTACGCAGATGCCGCTTCTCCGGGTGGCAGGTCGGTCGGCACGGGATGAACCTGTGAACCAGGCACAGCAACTCGACTCAATAAGCGCTCACGAGCGGTGCCGTAGTTGCTCTCCGGGGAGTCGGGCGGCACGCACCGTTCGTCGGACCAGAACAGGTTGGTGCGGGCCCAGGGCATGCCGTCGGCCACAATGGGGTCTGCCAGGGCGTCCAGAAGCGGTGCCGCCGTGCGGCCTCCGAGCAGAGCTAAGTGGAACTGGCCGCGACGGCGCACGGCATGCCGTGCCGCCTGGACGATTCGTTCGGCGCCGAAATGCGCCAGTTCGCTCACCGTAGGCAGGATGTGGACCAAGGGGTGCATGGCATTCTTGCCCCGTGGGTGTTGCGGGCGCGGGACCGAGTATACCACGCTGGCGAAAGCCTGGGACTGCCTGCTAGAATCAGGCCATGTGGCTAAGTCACGAGCGTTTCTGCGAAGTCGTGGCCGGGGCGCTCGATGAGTTGCCGGCCGATATCCGCGATGCCCTCGACAACGTAGAAGTAGTCGTGGAAGACTGGCCATCGCGGCGCCAGCTACGTGAGTCTGGGCTTCAGCAGCCTCATGATTTGCTGGGCCTCTATGAGGGCGTGCCGCAGACCGACCGCACAAGCGACTATGGTTTGGTTCTACCTGATAAGATCACCCTGTTTCGTGGCCCCATCCTGGCTATCTGTGCCGACGAGCCCAGTGTTCGGGCACAGGTCCAAAGGACGGTAGCGCACGAGCTGGCTCACCATTTCGGTATCGACGATGACCGCCTCGAGGAACTTGACGCCTACTGATGCTGATCTGCAGGCCGGTCCCGGCCGGGGGGCGCTGGTTCTGAGGGGCCGACGCCTGGAGTGGGGCGCGCGCACATACCTGATGGGCATCCTCAACGTCACTCCCGACTCCTTCAGTGGCGATGGTCTGGCCGGGGATGTACGTAAGGCGGTGGCGCACGGTTTGCAGCTCATAGCCGCTGGGGCTGATGTTCTGGACATTGGTGGCGAGTCCACGCGCCCTGGTGCTGAGCCGGTGCCGGCGGAGGTGGAAGTAGAGCGGGTTGTGCCGGTTATACGGGCGCTGCGGCACCACACGGACGTGCCGATTTCGATCGATACCTACAAGGCCGCTGTAGCCGAGAAAGCCCTGGAGGCTGGCGCGGACCTGGTGAACGACGTGTGGGCGTTGGAGCGGGATCCACTGCTGGCGGACCTGATCGCCGAGCGTGGCGTCCCGGTTGTGCTGATGGACAACCGCTCCGATCGCCGGGTGGTTGCCGTGCGGGAGGGGATCGGAAGCTACTTCGAGGCCCAGAGCCGCGGCGATGTGGTGGCCGAGGTCGTGTCGCGACTGCAGGCCAGGATCCTTGCGGCACTCGCGGCGGGCATCGCGCCGCAGGCGATCATCGTCGACCCCGGAATCGGCTTCGGCAAGTCGCGCGACGAGAACCTGGAGTTGATTGACCGGTTGACGGAGGTGCGGGCGCTGGGCTATCCGGTGCTCTGTGGCCCATCGCGCAAGAGCTTCATCGGCCTGACGCTGGACGCCGGTCCGGCCGACCGGCTGGAGGGCACGATGGCCGCAGTGGCAGTGGCCATCGTTCGCGGCGCCGACATCGTGCGGGTGCACGACGTGGCGCCAATAGCGAGGCTGGTACGCGTTACGGACGCCCTCGTGCGGCGGGGAGTCGGCCAGTCTGTGGCTCGCCCGGCGGCCCCTGGACGGCGCTGGCCGATAGACTGACGGCGCCGGAATATGGTATGGGCCCGACGGGATCTTGGGGGGGCGGCGGCCAGCCGGAGCCAGGCCCAGCGAGGCCAGCGCCGAGTGAGCCTGGTACGAACTTTGACAGCTTGCCGCGGCCGTGGTATAAGCCGCGCCGAAAAGCCGAGCCGACTCGAGAGCTTGGTCAGATGCGTCAGGCGGTGACTTTCCAAGCCTTTCTACGGAGGGGATGATGGCGAGACGAATGTTGGTTCTAGTGGGTGCGGTGGTGGCCCTCGGGTTCTGCACGGCAGCGGCAGCGCCCGCCGTGCGAACGCCGGATTTGCCGCGAGTGGTCGCGGGGTTGGATCGACCCGAGTTCCTGGTTCGGCCACTCCCGGACTGGGTTATTCGCCGTGCCTTGACGATGCCCGCTTACCGACCGCCGACCGCTGCGGTCGCCCGCCCCTCCGCCTACGAGGCCTTGATCGATGACTTCGAGGGGCCACTTCTGGACCCCTTCCGCTGGATCCCGTTCGATGGCGATGGCGATGCGAACGGCGAGTATTACTGGGCCATGTCTCGCTGCCGGGCCTCCAAAGGGTTCAAGAGCCTATGGGGCATAGGCGGCGGCAAGAATGGCAAGGATCTCCAGTGTGGCGCTGTGTATCCGAAGGGGGTCGAAAGCCATGTGGTGTTGGTTCTGGACCTGACTGGCTGGAGTACGCCGCCGACCCTCTTGAACCTGGTCTTCGATGTGTGGCTGAACACGCGCAGCGAGATGTCGCCGGGTGGCGTCGTGGGTGATGGTCTGTTTGTCCGGTATACGCTCGTCACCCCCGAAGGGGAGGAGCGCTCCATCGTGCTTCAGAACCTGACGTCGCAGTTCCCACCGGACTGGTGGAAAGAGATCGCGATCGACCTGCGGAACGCTTGCGACGTGTATGATCCGACGATCTGCTATGACCTGGCGGGCAAGCGGGTATTGATCGAGTTCCTGTTTGTGACCGCCGACGAGGGCGATGGGGAATACGCCGAGGGCGCCTACATCGATGAGGTCTACTTGAAAGCCAGCTCGCCTCCGGATGTGGTGGCCACCCCCACTCCTACGTCGTCGGAGATTGAGACACCCACAGTGACAGCGACGGTCACGACTACGGCGACCATCACCACGACGGCGACGGTTAGCCCTACGGTGACCGTGCCGATCACGCCGACCGAGACACCTACACCCGAGCCAACGGAGCCACCACCGCCGGGGGCCGTCTATCTGCCGATGCTGGCGGTCAACCTCGAGCTGGGACCGGTTCCCGAGGGGGTGGTTCTGGTGGACGGGAGGCGGATCATCGACCGCCGCAGCGCGCCCTAAGGTCGCGCAGGCCTTCCGGTCTGTGCCGGCCGGGTGCAGCCAGGCAGTATCAGCGGAGCCGGGCGAGCGACTCGACCAGCCGATCCAGCTCATCCGGGCGCAGCGATTCGCCGATGGCGGCAGGCATGCTGCTGACTCCCGGCGCAATGCTGTACCCGGCACCGGGCACGATGTAGGCGTCGGGCCGCAGGATGCTCTCGCGGATGTACTCGACAGCCGAGTGGGCCTGGCCGGCGTAATCAGGCGACCGGATGCGATCGGCGGCCACGGTGCCGATGTGCGTCAGATCCGGGCCGGCATTGCCGGTTGCCGCCGTGCTGGCTATGACGTGGCAGGCGCCGCATGCGGCAGGCATCGCTAGCGCCGGCGAGCTGGTTGGCACGGTCCCGGTCCCGACCGCCTCGGCGGTGGTGAGAGCCTCCAGGGTGGCCAACAGCTCAATTCTGCTGTGGGTGCGGGCACGACTCATCGCCTCGTACTGAACCAGCCTGGCCAGCAGGGCAAGTAGGATCAACAGCAGGCCAGCGAGCGCTGCCCACGCCAGCACGGCAGCCAGGCAGCCGGGCGGAGCATTAGAGCGTGCCGGGGGGCCTGATTCCCACATGGTCTGACCCTCGCTTGCCACTGGTGCAGCCATCAGAGTGCCGGTCGCCATCCGCTCTAGCGAGGGCGCCCCGTGCGTTGCATGAACTGCGACCACTCCGGCTGATCAGCGAGCAGCCGCTCCGTTGCCCGGAGCTCGGCGATCCTGTCCCGGAGCAGTGCTGCCCGCTCAAACTCGAGGGCGGCAGCGGCGCGTCTCATCTCCTGTTCCAGATCCCGAACCAGCTGAGCCACTTCGTGGCGTGAGGCGGTGCCCGGTGCTTCGTAGGGCGCCGTTGCCTCGGCCACCTGCCGCAGCCCGGCGGTGATGTCGCGGATGCCCTTCACGATGCTTTGAGGCACAATGCCGTGCTGCTCGTTGTACTCCATCTGCTTGAGCCGTCGGCGATTGGTCTCGTCAATGGCCTGTTGCATGGCCGCCGTTATCTGATCAGCGTACATGACTACCGAGCCTTCAACGTGCCGCGCGGCGCGACCCATGGTCTGTATCAGGGCTGAGGCGGACCGCAGGAAGCCTTGTTTGTCGGCGTCCAGGATTGCCACCAGGCTCACCTCAGGCAGGTCGAGACCCTCGCGAAGGAGGTTGATGCCAACAACCACATCGTAGACGCCACAACGCAGATCGCGAAGGATTGCCACTCTCTCCAGGGTTTCAACCTCACTGTGCAGGTAGTGGACCTTTATGCCTAGCTCCGACAGGTATTCGGCCAGGTCCTCAGCCATTCGCTTGGTCAGAGTGGTCACCAGGACGCGCTGACCCATGCTCACACGTTCCCTGATTCGGGCTATCAGGTCGTCGATCTGACCTTTGGTGGGCCGGACAATTACCTGCGGGTCGAGCAGGCCGGTCGGTCTTATGATCTGCTCCACGACCTGCGCTGAGTGTTTCAGCTCGTAAGGCCCGGGTGTGGCCGACATGTAGATCACCTGGTAGATCCGGTCATGCCACTCCTCGAAGGTCAGTGGCCGATTGTCGAGGGCTGACGGCAGTCGAAAGCCGTAGTCGACCAAAGTCTGCTTCCGCGATCGATCGCCGTGGAACATGCCCCGGATCTGGGGCAGGGTCATGTGGCTCTCATCGACGATCATGAGAAAGTCGTCTGGAAAGTAATCGAGCAGTGTCCATGGCGGCTCACCGGGGGCGCGGCCGCTCAGATGACGGGCGTAGTTCTCGATGCCGCTGCAGTAGCCGACATTGCGGAGCATTTCGAGGTCGTATCGAGTGCGCTGTTCCAGGCGTTGCGCTTCTACCAGTTTGTCCGCAGCCCGCAGCTCAGCCAGCCGAGCCTCGAGTTCCTCCTCGATGGTTTCCAGCGCTCGTCCGAGCTTCTCGGCCGGCGTCATGAAGTGCCGCGCCGGGTAGATGTCGAGACTGCTCAGGCGCTCCAGTACCTCGCCGGTCAGCGGATCAACGCGCGTGATGCGCTCGATCTCATCGCCGAATAGCTCAATCCGGTAAGCGACTTCCTCATAGGCTGGCTGCAGCTCCAGCGTGTCGCCGCGCACCCGGAAGGTACCGCGGCGGAGGTCGTAGTCGTTGCGCTCGTATTGGATCTCGACCAGTTGTCGCAAGAGCTTCGTTCGATCGCGGCGCTCCCCTATCCGGAGGTGCACCGTCACGGCGCCATAGTCCTCAGGGGAGCCCAGGCCATACAGACAGCTCACGCTGGCCACGATCAGCACGTCGCGTCGCGAAAAGAGCGCGCTGGTTGCCGCCAACCGCAAGCGGTCGATCTCGTCGTTGATCGTAGCGTCCTTCTCTATATACAGGTCTTGGTGTGGCACATAGGCTTCGGGCTGATAGTAATCATAGTATGAAACGAAGTACTCGACCGAGTTGTGAGGGAAGAACTCCCGAAACTCGCTGTATAGCTGCGCGGCCAAGGTCTTGTTATGAGCGATCACCAGGGTGGGTCGATTGGCCGCAGCGATTACCTGACTCATCACGAAGGTCTTGCCGGTTCCAGTGGCCCCCAGGAGAGTCTGCTCGCGCAAAAGGCGCTCCAGTCCTTCGGTCAGGCGATCGATCGCCTCCTGCTGATCGCCGGCCGGTCCGAACGGGCTAACCAGGTGAAAGTCGGTCATATCAGCGGCGGTGTATGGCCAGCGGCAGATATGCGGCTGGAACCTCTAGTGGGGTTGGCAAAGGACTGGCTGTCGGGCTGGGTGTGGCGCTGCCTTCTGGCGTCAACACTCCCGGGGGCGTTGCCTCGAGGGTAGGCGTGGCGGTTAGCTGCCGGGTGGGAGTGGCTGAAGGGCTGGCTGTAGGCGAGGCGCTGGCCGATGGCCGTGGGGTGGGACTGGCGGTCGCTGTAGGTGGCGCGGCAAATAGGGGGCCCGGGAGGCGATAGGCGGCGCCCACCGATCGCCGGCCCAACGGAGCCGCATCGGGGAAAGCCACGTGCAGGTCGTCGAGTCCGTCGCCTGTACTGTCCCCCAGGAGCACGGAGATGCCGGCATTGCCGGCGTAGGGCTCGGGTCCAACCAGGATGAGATCCGGTACCGGCGCGGTGTCAGTATCCGGTGGCCCCACAAGCGGACCTCGGAAGCCGTAGACCACGCCGGCGCTGGTTCGCCCGCCGTATGAGGCCCACGGCGCGGCAACCACGAGATCGGCCTGGCCATCCGCGTCAAGGTCGCCGATGGCCACGCTCCAGCCCAGCCGGGCGTCGACTTCTGAACCCAATAGCTGCCACGCCGCCGCCGAGACATCGCTGCGGCCTGCGGTCAAGGGACCGGCCAGCAGCAGCACCTTGCCGCGCCGTCCTTGGGAGTTGGGCGCCCCGATTACCAGATCAGGCAATTGGTCGCCGGTAAGGTCGCCGATGGCCAGGGTCCGGCCACGGCACGAACGGACGCCGAGATTGAGGGCCACGCCAATCAAGTCCCCCGGTTCGCCATCAACGGTCAGGTCGGCGAATTCGTTGGCCAAATCGCTAGTGCCGCGGCGTCCAGGCCCAGCCTGACCATAGAAGACGTGTACCGCGCCGGTGTCTATGATCTCGCCCGGCGCTCCGTAGGCGCTGCTGACGACCAGGTCGGGGACACCGTCACCGCTGAGCTCACCCACGGCCAACGCCGCGCCGAGCGTGGCTCGGGTGCCGGGTCCAAGGACTGTCCAGTCGGCAGGCTTTGAGGCCAGGTACTGCACCCCCCCGCCAATCGGGCCGTAGCGCACGTAAACGCCACCCGTCTGCGAGCGACGCATAGCCGCCGCGGCCGCCAGGTCGGCGCGACCGTCACCATTCAGGTCGGCCACGGCGAGCGCAGTCCCGAGCTGCTCAGCTCCCGACCGATGGTCGCCGACCAGGAGACCGTCGGCTGGGCGGCGTGCGAAGTCGTGCTGGCCGCCCGCCGTAGCCCGACCGAGCACGACAGCCACCGTCCCGGCGTTGGCCAGCGGGCGAGCCGGGTTGTCCGGGTCCGGTGGATCAGCCAGCAGGGAGCCCAGCAGGATGTCGTGTCGCGAGTCCCCGGCGACATCTCCCAGGCCGACCGCCGACCCCAGGCGGGGTTCGAGGCCAACACCGAGGAAGGACCATTCGGCCGCCCCGGTGGCGGCCAGATCCCGCGCTCCTGGCCAGCTCGGGCTACCATGGATCACGTAGGCCCTTCCGGCGTTGTTGCGCCCGGCGACACTGCCAAACTGGGCGCCTAGCAGCAGGTCGCCGATCCCGTCGCCATTGACGTCGCCCAGCGCCATGTCATTGCCAAGCTGGTCCTTCTCCGGGGCCCCATGGATTGCCGCAGCGTTCGCTGCGCTGGCCAGGTCAATCACGCGCTCAGCTCCAGGCCTCGATTCAGCCGTTGCTCCCGGATCTCTTGTCCTTGGAGCTGTTACGGCCACCAGCGTGGCCAGGAGCCCGACGATCAGCGCGCGGCGCGTGGCATCTGTGACCATCTGATCCATCATAGCGAGCCGCCAGTTCTGGTACAATTGGCGCCAGGGGATGGACTCCGGGTGGCAGGAAGGCGCGCGTGGTAATGGCCGGCCAGCCCTGCTCCCAGATGCGGTGGTGGGTAGATGGTCGTGGGTGTAGCTACTGTCAGACTGATTCTGCCCGAAATGAGTTCAATCAAGGATAAGCGCCGGGTGGTCAAGAGCGTCGCGGCGCGGACGCGCGCCCGGTTCAATGTGGCCATTGCCGAAGTGGACGACCTGGACAGCTGGACGGCAGTCACTCTGGGCCTGGCCTGCGTATCGACCAGCCGCGCCCATGCCCACGAGATGCTGGAGAAGGCCGTGAGCTCCATTGCCGATGCCCGTCTGGACGCCGAGCTCGCCGAGTACGCCATCACCCTCTACTGACGATGATCGCCTCGCTGCGCGAACCACTGGCCGCCTTGGCGGCGGCTGTCTTGCTGGCCGTGCTCTTCCTGTTGCTCTGCATAGCCAGCGTGGCACTGTATCTGGTGGCGCGGGCCGTGCCGCGTCTTGGCAGGAGCCTCGAAGGTCGCTCGGCCCAGCTTGCGGCAGCAGCGCGTGAGCTGGAAGTCGTCAGCCGCGAGGTGGCGCACAGCGCCGTCGAACCGCAGATTCGCCTGGCCAGCACCCTGACGGGCTGGCGGGCTGGCTTTCGGGCCCTGGTGCGCGGCCCGCGTCCGAGGCAGTAGCGGGCCGCCCCAAAAGGCCGCTTTTGGGTCAAGGGCTCGCCTGCGTCGCGCGCGGGAGTGAGGCCTATCGGCCGCGCGGTCTGGCTGGCTGGTCAGGCTCGCCTACGTCGCGCGCGGGAGTGAGTCTCTGCCTTACCGGAGAGCTCTATGCTGCAGAGTCCCGACTGGCCGACGCCTCTGTCGGGCACTGGCTTGCCGGCTGGCCCTCGGTCATCAGTTCTGCGGCTGATGGTCGTTCTGGTTCGGCTTGTGGTTCGGCATCCGGTTGCGATGGCCGCTTGGCCTCAGCCGGACGGTCCGCCGTTCGCTCGGCATCTGCCTGCGGGACTACTGCCGGCGATGCCGACGCGGACATTGCCGGGACGGCTTGCAGCGGCTCCACGGCGGCAGTCGGGGCTGCTAGCGGCGCTTTCTCGTCGAGTGCGGATGGGGAGCGTCGTCCGTGGCTCGGCCGGTCGCGGAAAGGCGGAGGACCCAGCTCCCGGGCCGCCATCACTGCCTCGTGCTCCAGGTTGAGCTCCAGGGTCCGCAATGTGCGTCCGTCCTCGGCCAGACGCTGGCTCTCGGCCAGAATACCATGCTCTTTGAACTCGGTCAGCAGGCTGGTGAGACGCTCCTCAGAGATGCCCAGAGCGTGGTGTGGCGACAGAGCGTGGGACCTGATGAAGCCCCACGTCATGTAGGGTCGATGATCGTTGAGCCATAGGAGCAGGCGCAGCAGGTTTGTTTGGTCGTCAACGGGAGTGCGGGCGCTGCTCCCCTGGCTGGCGGCGTCAGTGCCCAGCGGATCGTAGCTGTCGGCGCTTTCGATCAGATCGCCCGAAACGCTGCCCGGGACGCCCGAGATCACCACCCGCTTGCCGAATCGATGGCGCGCTCGAGCGGTCACGCGTATGAAATCGGAGTCGCCGGTCATGAGGACAAGCGTCTTCACGTAAGGTCGGTCCAGCAGGCAGTCGATGATGTCCATCAGCATGGCCATATCGGAGCTGGATTTGTTCAGCGCATCGGGATTGACACGCGGAACGTCACGCGGGGCGATGCCGGCTACTTCTAGCTTACGGCGGTAGATTGCCGGGTGGGCGCTGAAGTCGGCGTAAGCATAGGCCACGGCGACTGGGCCGTACTTTCTAGCCTTTTCGATCAGAGCCTGAGGATCTGGTTCCTCGCCGAAGAGGTTCAACATCCCATAGCGGATGTTGTCAAAGTCTACAAACAAGCCCACTTCCGATTGCTGAGCCATCCAATACCTCCAAGTGTTTCACAGGGGCCATGCAAACGAGGGTTCGCACCCCACAAAGCTACCAAGTGGCGGACCGCGCCGCCCGAACCCGTAAGTCTAGGCGGCCTGCCCGGCTCAGTCAACCAGCTGGAGGCTCGTGGGGGCTTGCGGAGACGCCAATACGAAACCTACCGCGTGCCATTCGGCGACCGGCGCATGGCGAGATGTCTGCCAGGCCGGCACATCAATCAGGCACGGTCGCCTTGCCCGGCCAGATGACCCACCAGCGACCACGGTCCTGCCCAATCGACCACGATGTCCACCTCTTGGCCCGTAAGACACTCGGGGCTCTCAAAGAAGACCAGCCTGTTGGTGCGCGTTCGGCCATACCAACGCGGCCCCTTGCGGCCCTCGACCAGGATCTGCACGGCGCGGCCAAGGAGCAGCTCGTTCCTTTCGCGGCTGATCGTAGCCTGCAGGTCGTCAAGTGCCTTGCGACGCCGCTCCTTCTCGGCTGCTGGAACGTCGTCCGTCCAGAGTTGGGCTGCCGGCGTACCGGGTCGGGGCGAATAGCGGGCCACGTGGGCTTTGTCAAGCCGAAGCTCCGCGAGGAGCTCGTAGGACGCTTGAAAATCCCGCTCCGTCTCGCCCGGAAAGCCGACGATGATATCGGTGTGAATTGCTGCTTGCGGCATCAGGCAGCGGATGCGCTCGACCAGGCGGCGATAGTCGTCGACGGCATAGCGGCGCCGCATCCGTCGCAAGATCTCGTCACTGCCCGACTGCACCGGCACCTCGATGTGCTCCATGACGCGATCCAGCTCGGCCACCGCACGCAGCAGTCGCTCGCTCAGGAAGCTTGGGTGGCTGGTCAGGAAGCGGATGCGGGCCAGACCCTCCACGCGGTTGAGCCGTCTCAGTAGCTGCTCCAGGGCATCCGGTTCGCCCCGGTCCCAACCGTAGCGGTCGACGATCTGACCGAGCAGGGTGACCTCCCTCACGCCTTGCTCGACCAGGCTGCGCACGTGAGCCTCTATCCGGTCAGCAGGCCGGCTGCGCTCTGGGCCGCGCCGCGATGGCACCACACAGTAGGTGCAGGCCATGTTGCAGCCGTAGATGACGGGAACGAATGCGCTGACCAGTCGGCCTCGCTCGTGCTCGGGCAGGGTTAGCGGGCCGGCTGTTAGCGGATCCGGCAGTTCAGCTGGCCGGGTTGCCGGGCGGGCAATGCCGGGGATCGTCTCGCCAAGTCGAGCTTCGAGTTCCTGAACCAGCGGTGCCATCTCGGCCGGACGCAGGAACAAATCTACATGAGGATACTTCTCCCTCAGCCGGGCAATCGTCCGGGGCGTCACCAGGCAGCCGGTAAGGGCGATCAAGACTTGCGGCCGGCGGCGTTTAAGGCCCGCCAGCCAGTTCAGACGGCCGTCAACCCTATCTTCAGCCTGCTGGCGCACGGCACAGCTGTTGACCACGATCAGGTCGGCCTCGTGGATGCGGTCGGTCCAGCGATAGCCGAGCCGTTCGAGATGGCTGGCCAGCCGCTGGCTGTCGGCCACGTTCATCTGGCAACCGACGGTCCAAACGTGATAGCACGGCTGAGAGGCGGCCACCAGCCCCTACTCCGGTCCGACGGGCCAACCGCCGGGTCCGAGTCGGCGCGCATCCTTCACGAAGACCCGGCGGCCGCCACCGCTTCGGTCGGCCTGCTTCAGGACGACTAGCTCTATGACGGCAGTGGTAACGGCATTGGCCTGCACGTCGAGCGGCAGGGCGATCGGCTCGATGTGGCCTTCTAGCGCCGTGAGCCGCCCGCTGGCGGTGAAGGCCTGGATGTGCCCTGCGGCGATGTAGATGTGGCTGTAGCTGCCGGCCGGTAGCCTGCCGTTGCCAACGCAGTGCAGGTGGTCGCTGGCCGACGAGAAGCGCGCAGCGCCGATCGGTGGCTGGTTCTGGACGGGTATGGCATGCCAGGTCAGACCGCCACTTCCAGCCCGCCTGGCGGCGGCCCACACTGGCTGGATCTCCACGGTGTGCAGGCCGTCCATATTGTGAGCCGGAAGTTGCCAGCACAGCTTGAGGAGGCCCTGAGGTACTGCGGATTCGCCACTCAGCCCTACCAGCACGACACTGACCGCGAGCATACGTCGGAACATGCGGTGTGCCTCACGGCCAGCCGGTTGTTCCCGGCGCCCCAGGCCCTGGCATTGCTCCTCCGGGCGAGGCGCCGGTGGGTCCGCCGACCGCTGGCATTGCTCCGCCGGGCGAGGCGCCGGTGGGTCCGCCGACCACTGGCCCGCCCAGATCCTGCCAGCCCTGCAAGCCCTCCCAGATCACCCGTACGCTGCGGTAGCCCCGATCGAGCAGGAAATCGGCCAACTGCTGGGCCTCAGCGTGTGGGCACTCGCAATAGGTCACCAGCCACCGCCCGTCGGGTAGACTCGACAGGTGCTTCTCCGGCTCATAGTACGGCACGTTGATAGCGTCCGGGATGTGGCTGAACTGGAAGTCGAGTGGCGGTCTGGCGTCCAGAAAGACGATCGGTACACCACCCTGGACAGCCTGGAGCACCGTTCTGGCCGGCACGAACAGCGGGCCTCCGTCAGCGAAGGCCACGGCGACCGAAAGATCCGGCGGTGGAGTCGTCTTGTCTGCAGACGGCAGTGCCGGCCGGGCGGCCTCGGTTTGGCAGGCCGCAAGCAGGGCAACGAGAGCCAGAGGCGCGAATGCTGCGCCGGGGTGCGCTAGAGACAGGTTGCCCAGCGGCCGGAGCAGGGCTATTGGCGACGACGACATAGGCAGTGCGGTCAGGGTCGCCCGGTGCTCCGGGCGGGCGACGGTGTATCCGGCTGACTCACAGCCCTGGAGGGCGAGGGCGCCTCAGGCTGAAGCAGTGACGCGGCGGCCGAACCGGTGGTCGGCTCAGCCAGGGCCTCGGGGGGCACCTCGTACTCGTAGTCGAGCAGCAAGTAGTTGCCCTGCGGCGGGGCGACGCGGACTCCCACCAGGAAGCGCTCTGTGCCCTCCTCATCGCGCCACAACGGACCCCAGAAACCGCTGGCGTGCTCACGACTGCGGCGCCAGACAATGGCGGCCTCTGCCCCGCTCAACAGGACCTCCGCCGGTGGGTCGCCAAACGGCACGCCGACAAGGTCAGCCAGCGGACGCTCCAAAGGCCAGGCCCGCGCTTCCACCGTCACAGGCAGGTAAGGTGGTGCCGATGTGCCGCCGACCACGACTGCGTCGGGCGTATAGGCCTGTACCTGAGAGACCCACCAGCCCAGCGCCGCCTTGGCGGCCTCCGTAGCGAGCGCGTCGGGCGATTCGGCGACGCTCCCGCGCCACGTCTCGAGAGCCGCCAGGATGCGGGACAGCTCCGCCAGCGCTGGCCCTTGGGCGGCCGGAGGCTGCTCAAGCTCGGAGCTGCTGATCACCAGCCGGCCCTCGCCGGCCCGGGTGTTGACGTACACCGCCAGCCAGCGTGACTCGCCGACCGGGCGGCCATCAGGGCGGCTGCGGAAGACAAGTGGTTGCGCCTGCTGGCGACGGGCCAGCCCCAGCACATCGGCCTGGTCGACCAGGCGCGAGAGGAAGCCCTCCATGGCCTCGGCTGGCAGTAACGTCTGGTACCAGCCGTCGACACTGGGGCCACCTTCGGCGGCGAAGACAACGAAACCGCTGGCCAGCATGGAGAAGACCGGCGCCATTTGGGCACGCAGCTCCGGTTCCCACGGTGAGTGGTTCACCTGACCGATCTGTACCACCACGGCATCGCGATCCGCGGGCAGGAGCGTCGCGGCGGTGCTCGTGGGCGTGACCAACTGCGCGGTAGGGGTCTCGCGGTCCGGTGGCTGGTTGCCGGTGGGAGCCTCGGCCGCAGAGCCCGGCATCGTGGCCGTGATCGTTGACTGGGGGCCCGCCGGCGCAGGTCGCGGACCTGCTCGACAGCCCATCACCAACCCCAGGCCGACCGCGGCCCAGGCTGCTGCCCGCAGGGCATACTCGGCTCTCATGTGATCGCGCATGTCCGTCCTTCCTGATGCGATGCTCTCATGTCCTGTCTGACCCGTCGGAGGGGGTCGGCTCGAGCGTGGCAACCGTGGGCGACGGCATGGCCATGCCCAGCACACGGGCAAGGAATCTGCCGGTGTGCGAGGTAGCGTGAGCAGCAACCTCTTCGGGAGTTCCGGTTGCCACCACTTCGCCCCCCCGATCACCTCCCTCGGGGCCCAGGTCAATGACCCAGTCAGCGGTCTTTATGACGTCCAGGTTGTGCTCGATCACGACTACGGTGTTGCCCGCTGCCACCAGGGCCTGCAGTACGACCAGCAGTTTCTCCACGTCGGCGAAGTGGAGACCAGTCGTGGGCTCGTCCAGGATGTAGAGAGTATCGCCGGTGGCGACCCGCGACAACTCGCGCGAGAGCTTCACCCGCTGAGCCTCGCCACCCGACAGGGTCGGCGCTGGCTGACCCAGCCGGATGTAACCCAGGCCCACCGCCTCGAGCGTCTCCAGTTTGCGACGGATCACCGGAAACGAGGCGAAGAGTTCTGCCGCCTCGGTGACCGTCATGTTGAGGACGTCAGCAATGGACAGATCGCGATAGCGAATCTGTAGCGTCTCGCGGTTGTAGCGTGCCCCGTGACACACCTCGCACGGTACATAAACGTCGGGCAGGAACTGCATCTCGATCTTCAAGATGCCATCCCCCCGGCAAGCCTCGCAGCGTCCGCCGCGGACGTTGAAGGAGAAGCGGCCGGGCCGATAGCCTCGCAGTCGGGCATCAGGCAAGGCAGCGAAAAGGTCCCGAATGGGCGTGAACACGTTGGTGTACGTGGCCGGGTTAGAGCGAGGCGTGCGGCCGATTGGACTCTGGTCTATGTGTACGACCTTGTCGATATGCTGGTACCCGGTCAGCTGGCGGTGGGCACCAGCAGGTTCGCGACTGCCGGCCAGGATTTGCTGTAGGCGGCGATACAACACGTCAAGGATCAACGTGCTCTTTCCGGAGCCAGACACGCCGGTCACTACGGTAAACGTGCCCAACGGAATGGCCACGTCGATCCCCTTGAGGTTGTGGGCGCTGGCGCCATGCACGGCCAGAGTGCGACCGCTGCCCGGTCGCCGCCGGCGTGGCACCGGAATGTGACGACGTCCCGACAGATACTGACCGGTGATTGACTGCGGATGGCGCTCGATCATGTCTACCGGTCCCTCGGCGACCACCCAGCCACCGTGCTCGCCGGCGCCGGGGCCGAGGTCGACGACCCAGTCAGCAGAACGAATCATCTCCTCGTCGTGCTCGACCACCACCACGGTGTTGCCCAGGTCACGCAGGCTCTTCAGGGTCTGGATCAACCGACTGTTGTCGCGAGGATGCAGGCCAACCGATGGCTCGTCGAGGATGTACAGGACACCCACCAGCTGAGAGCCAATCTGAGTGGCCAGCCGAATGCGCTGGGCTTCGCCGCCGGCCAGGGTGCTGGCCCGCCGGTCGAGGGACAGATAGTCCAACCCGACGTCGACCAGGAAGCGCAGCCTTTGCCCGAGCTCCTTCAGAATCTGGCCGGCAATCAGGAGCTCACGATCGGTGAGCCCGCCGGTGCCGAGCCACCCGATCCAGTCGAGCAGCTGGTGGATGGGCAGCTGGCTGACCTCCACAATGCTGCGACCGGCAACTGTGACCGCTGCCATCTCGGGTCGCAGCCGGCCGCCCGCGCAAGCTGGACAGGGCCGGATCGTCATGTAGCGCTCGATCTCGGCGCGCATGGTATCGGAGTCGGTCGATTCGTAGCGGCGCTGCAGATTGGGCAGCACGCCCTCAAAGCGCACGTTGTAACGCTGCCGCTGCCCGTAGCGGGTGGTGTACTGGACCTCGATCTCGCGCTCGCCGGTGCCGTACAGGATGGCCTGGCGCGCCTCGGCCGGGAGCTCGCGCCACGGCGTATCCAGATCGATGCCCAGCGATCGAGCCACGCTGGCAATGAGCTGGCCGTAGTAACCATCGCTGGTGCGTGACTTGGACCAGGGTGCGATCGCTCCCTGGCGCAGCGATAGGTCGGGATTGCTGACCACCAGGTCGGGGTCGAGCTGCTGCTGGGAGCCCAAGCCTTGACAGGCAGGACAGGCACCGTGCGGCGAGTTGAAGGAGAAAGAACGTGGCTCGATCTGTGGCAGGCTGACGCCGCAGTCCGGACAAGCAAAGTGCTCGCTGAAAAGCAGATCCGGTTCGCTTGGGCCGTCGCCCGTCCGACCCACCGTGACCACGCCGCCGCCCAGTTTCAGCGCCGTCTCGAGGGAGTCGATGAGCCGGGTGCGATCGAGGCCGTCGGGGCCGTGACGTACGACCAGACGATCCACCACAGCCTCGATGGTGTGCTGCCGATAGCGGTCCAGGCTAACGGCCTCGCTCGTGTCGACGATCTGTCCATCTATCCGCGCCCGCACGAAGCCGGCGCGGCGAATGTCCTCGATAACGTGCTCATGGCTGCCCTTGCGCGACCTCACCAGCGGCGAGAGAATCAGGATCCGTGTCCCATCGGGCAGGGACATTATCGCGTCGGCGATCTGGTCCGGGCTTTGGCGCTGGACCACCTGGCCGCATACCGGGCAGTGCGGAATGCCAATCCGCGCGTACAACAGGCGCAAGTGATCGTAGATCTCGGTGACCGTGCCGACCGTTGACCGCGGGTTGTGAGTCACGCCTTTCTGGTCGATCGAGATCGCCGGTGACAAGCCTTCAATCTGATCGACATCCGGCTTCTCCATCTGACCCAAGAACTGACGCGCGTACGTAGAGAGACTTTCGACATAACGCCGCTGACCTTCGGCATACAGGGTGTCGAAGGCGAGGGAGCTCTTGCCGCTACCCGAGAGGCCGGTGAGGACAATCAGACGGTTCCGGGGAAGCTCGACGCTGATGTTCTTGAGGTTGTGTTCCCGCGCCCCGCGGATGATCAGCCGATCCTGTGCCATAGCCCAGTTCGCTGGGCCGGGGAGGTGAGTGCCCGGCCACAGCGCAACAGACAAGGATAGCATCCCCCAGCTCTCGCCGCGACATCCAGCCGCCGGCCAGGTCTTCTCTCAGTCCGGCCACTCCGGGCGGGGCTGGCTGGAGAGGCTCGGCAGTCGCCGGCCGAGCTTGCGGCCGGGCCTCAGGGCGTGCTTTCGATGAAGGCCCACCGATAGCCGTCAGGATCAGTGACCGCAAACCAGCGACCGGTATCGTCATCGCACGGCGGCGACGGCAGCGCGCCTCGCGCAACCAGCGCCTGGTAGTATGAGTCCACGCCCTGAACGGCGACCACCACCGTGATTCCGCTATGGCCGCGCGGCCGTGTGGCCTGGCGGCGTCGCTGTCGCAGGGTGAGCCGGACCCCTCCGGCGTGCAGCGCTACCTGGTCCCTCGCTTGCGGCGCTAGCGCCTCTAGAGCGAACCTCAGACAGTCTTGGTAGAAGGCCAGCGACCGCTTCAGGTCGGCGACCTCCAAGTCAACGCGCTGCACTCGCTCCATCATGGCGGTGCCCTACTGCCCGTGACCCAGCGGTGTGGTGCGTAGGACACCACCGAGCTCGGCCAATTCCCTGGTTTGGCGCTCGGCCCTGGCCGAGCTCGGTTGCATCCTAGTCCGCGCGCGAGACGGCGCATGCCGGTGTTTGGCCGGGGCAGCGGCGGTTCCCTCAGGCTGCCGGAAGGGCCTCAGCCACGGCCGGTTCCGGTATTGGCGGTCGACCAGTGCCCCGGAAACCCAGGACGATGCCGCCCAGGCCAATCAGAATGCCGATGAAATCAAATAACCAGCCCAAGTATGGAATGGTCCACAGGATGCAGTAGACGATGGCGCCCAGCAAGAAGGCTGCCCAACGTGAGCCCGACGGTCCTGAGGACGCCAGTGTGAAGAGACGGCGGCCGATCCACAGTGACACCACGACTCGGGCGGCCCAGGCAAGGAGAACCATGCCGAAAGTCAGAAGCGAGCCGAGGACTACCGAGGCCGACAAAACCGGCAGTCCCAGGGGGTCGATGCGCAGGACGCCCACGGCCACCAGCGCGGCGATGGATGCCACAGCCAGGATGACCAGGCCCACCACGGCGAGGATGAGCGTCAAGCAGCCCCAGCCGGCGCTAGGCAACGGCCGATGGCTGGCGGCCCACTCGGCGGCGTTGACGGCCCGCGGCAGGATGAGCAGCAGCAGGATGCCCACGATCAACAGGCTGACGAGTGCTTTGATACCGTCTAGCGCCCAGCGCACGGCGAGGGGGCGCTCCTGCTCCTTCTCTTCCACGGTGCGCTCGCGCTCGGTGAACGTGATGGAGCTGGCCACTTGCTCGGGGATGTCCGACTTCTCGGGAGCCTCGTATGACAGCGTGCCTTCGATGATCGCCTCTGGGCTGACCGTGAGGCCCTGCTCGACTGACGGAACGCTGGGCATGCCGAAACGACCGAAGTCGTATTCCGCCTCGGCGGTACTCGGTGCGTCGACCTTGGCCTGCACATCGCCAGCGATTTGGCTTCCGCTGCCAATCTGCAAGCCCGAACCAGCGAAGTACAGGTCGCCTTCCACCAGGCCCTGGACCAGCCCCTGGCGGGCAGCGGTACGCACGTCACCGCTCACCAGCGCGCCAGGTCCGACCTCGACACTGTAGCCGGCAGCCAGGAGGTCGCCCGCGACCGTAGCCTGGTCCTCGAGGGCAACGCGGAAACCAGCGACTCGCACATCGTCGCCGCTCTCACCGGCGATGATGATCTCCCGGCAGGCGGCCTGAACATCGCCACTGACAATACCGGTGATGCGCAACACGCCGCAGGCGGCGATCAAGTCGCCTTCGATCGTTCCTTCGATGACGATCTCATTGGCGAACACATACAGGTCGGTGTCGACGGTCTCGTCGCTGGCCAGCACATACTTCTCTTCGGAGATGAGCTGGGATGCTTTGGCCGTCGGCGCTATCAGCAGGCCAAGGACTCCTACCAACACCAGTAGGGCGAACCGACGTCGGGTGAACATGATGTGCCCCTCCTCACGAGCAATCGAACCTTGTGGCACGATGAGTCCTCCCGGGCTGGCACGCACCGGGCCCGACTCCATGCCTGATAGGCGTCGCTTAATAATAGCATAACCTGGCCAGAAACGTCGACCGCCGGGGCTGCGGGGGGCCGAGCCTGGAGCAGCCCCCAACTTGACAGGTTGGGGAAAGCCGGCCATGCTACTGAGGTGTGAATAGATCAAACGTCTCGCCGCAACAAGGGCATGCCAGGCGCCGAGTCGCCTCCCGACTCCTGGTTGTGTGGCGGGGTCTGCTCGTAGCAGCTGCCCTCACGGGCACCATTGCTTCTGCCGAGGCTGGCACCGTTGGCCAACGGACGGCAGACGAGGGCCAGTGGGTTCTGGTGCGGGTGCCATTCCGGGGGCCAGCGGTCATCGCCCGCTGGCAAGAGCGGGGCTGGGAGGTCTGGTCGGCCCATCCGGAAGAGGGGGTTGACCTCCTTTTGCCGGCGACCGAAGGGCAGAAACTCGTCCGGGCGCTAGGTGGCCGGCTCCTCAGTGTCGAGCAGGCGCCAACGCCTCGCTGGCTGAGCTGCTACCGCAGCTATGCTTCGGTCGAAGCCGAGCTGCGGGAGTTCCCTGGTCGCTATCCCCACCTGGCGGAGCTACGAGACGCCGGACCTACCTGGGAGACCCTGAACTCACGCGGTGTAAGACGCCGCCTCTGGGCTCTGCGCCTGACAAACCTGGATAGTCCTGGTCCCAAGCCCGTGTTCTTGGTCATCGGGCTGCACCATGCGCGAGAGGTGGTCACGCCGGCTTTGTCGCTGGCATTGGCTCAACGTCTGGCAGCGGCCTACGACGTCGAACCGACGCTCACCTGGCTGCTGGACACCAGCGAGGTCTGGGTCCTGCCGGTGGCCAACCCGGACGGCCTGATGAAGGTGGAAGCGCGACAGAACTGGCGGAAGAACAACAACCACGATGCTTGCGGTGGCCAGGTGGCACGTGACGGCCGCGGGCCGGGTGTCGATCTCAACCGCAACTATGGATATTTCTGGGGTGGCCGTGGGGCCTCGACAGACGAGTGCGATGAGACCTATCGGGGCCGTGGGCCATTCTCCGAGCCCGAAACGCAAGCTTTACGGGATCTCATTTCGCAGCTTGAACCGCGGCTGGTTATCTCGCTCCACAGTTACTCGGAGCTCATTCTGTACCCGTTTGGTTACACCAAGGATCCCGCGCCCGATGAGGCAGGCTTGCGCGCTCTGGCGCGGCTGTGTGCCTTCTACCCTCGCTATCGGCCGATCCCCGTGCACGAGCTGTACCTGGCCTCGGGTGACGCGTGCGATTGGGTTTACGGCCAGATGAACGTGCCGTGCCTGACCTTCGAGATTGGCAGCGCCCGGGAGAACTACTTCTGGCCTACCTGCAATCAGCTGGCGGCCCAAGTGGCAGCCAATCTGCCGGCGCTGGTGCACGCCAGCCGCCTGCTCGCCGCCCCTTACGACCTGGCTCTGGGGCCGCTGGCGGACGATGTGGCCAGTCACTGGTCCAACGGGGCACTCACAGTGAAGGCGGTACTCGATGACCGGCCGACGGGCGCAGAGCCCATTGCCGCGGCGGAGGTCTGGCTGGATGAGCCAGGCCTGCCAGGAACCGGCAAGCCGATGACCATCATGCCCCGGGAAGACGGTCGGGCTGATGCCATGGCCGTGTTACCAATCGACGAGCTACCTACGGGCCGTCGTTGGGTCTTCGTTCGCGGTCAGGACAGCGCAGGCCACTGGGGACCGGTGGGCGCCGGCTGGCTGGGCCCGGACTCAGGAGTGCCCAGTCCAACCCTGCCTACCGCCAGCCCCACTCCACAGCCCACGCCGGTGCCGCCGACGCACTTGCCCCCAGTGGAGGCCTCGCCGACCGCAACAAGCAGCCCACCTTCTACCGAGACTCCGTTGCCGACGGCCGAACCATCGACTTTGCCGAGTGAGACAGCCGTTGATCCGTCGACTCCGCCGCCCGCGGCGACGTCACCGGGGCCGGCGGACAGGAGTGGCCAGGCATTCTTGCCGCTGTTGTTTAGAGGGCGAGCCAGCGCCGAGCTGCAGTTGGGCGGGCGATACATTGCTGGCCCCGCCTGGCAACCGGGAGTGACACGCCCTGTCTTGCTCAGAGACACTTTCTTCAGTATACTCCAACCATGATTGCTTTGATCGCCCTCGGTAGCGGGCTGTGCGTGTTGGCGGCCTATCTCGTGCTGTCAGAGCGCCTGGAGCCCGGAACTCTGCCACGACGACAGATAGACGCCTGGGCGATCGTGCTTTCCCTGGGCTGCCTGGGTGCCATAGCCTGGAGCGGCTGGGATGCGCGCCTCACGGCGCATCGTGCGGCCCGGCTGGCTTACCACGCCTGGCAGCCAGTGCCGACGCCGGTGCTTCGTGTGCGGACTCCGGACCTGACCCTCGAGGGTCGGTCGAACTGGGTCGCGGAACTGGCAACCCCGTTGCCGATACAGTGGTCGCGAGGTTCAGCCCTGGACGCATTGCCCGAGGAGCCGGCCTGGGTGCCGGAAATCGCCACCGCCGGCGGCGAGCGCTGGGACGAGGACGACCAGATGGGCCGTTCCGTCCTGGCGCCCGAGTTCGCGGCGGCCACCATCGAGGTACCGCTCCCCGAGCCAGTGACGGCGCTGCCGCTGCCTACCAGTAGTGCTCCGCCACGGCCGCCCGCCACTGCTACTCCGCGGCCGGTGCCCTGGCCGACGGCTACGCCATGGATCTTTCCCACCGACGCTCGCGAGCCGCCGACTCTGGTTGCTGCCACGGCTGAGCTGCAGCCTGTGGCGACGGCAACGCCGCACTGTGGCAATCCAGACCGAATAGAGTTGCGGGTCAAGAGCATTGCGGCCGAAGTGGAGCGCACGGGCGGTCAGGTGATCGTGCATTACCTGGTGCGGGTGCGTAACGACTCGGCTTTTCCGGCCACCATGGCTGACGTCATGATCACAGCCGTAAACCGCACGGGCGCTTCAGAGCAGTTTGGCAGCTCGCGGCTACCCGACGTGACGCTCGGACCAGGCGGCGTGATCGACGTGGACGGCGCGCTGACACTGGTCAAGGCGCCCGGCCCATTTGGAACCACCGACCTGTGCATCAGCTTCGTCGGCGAAAGCTGCGGTCAGCGGGCCCCCTACCGGGTGGTCCGGCAGTGCGCCCGGGTGGGCGGGCTCTAAGACCCGTCGACGAAAGAGTACAGCATCTCAACCTCGGGCCACGCTGCCTGGGGCGTCTGTAGCTTGAGCCGAACCGCGGGCGTCTTAGGATGTTTCTCGCCGCGCGCATATGCGATGCCCAATACCACAGCGGGGGCGACATTGCATCGCCCCCGCTGTCCTCACATGGCGGATCTGTTCTCCGCGCGGCTGCCGGCGCCACCACCGGACGGCCTTTCACCGCCGACCTGCATTGACCGGACGCGCCGCGCTTCAGGCGCCGCCTGCCGGGGTGGCCCGCAGCGCGAAAGCTTTCGGGTCTGTGCTCTCCGCCTCAGCGGATGTTGAACGTGCGAGCCGTAATCGGCAGATAGATCGGCTGTCCTCCAACCAGTGCGACGTCGTAAGCGAAGGAACCGTTCCACACCACGACCAGTGGACTGGTCTGCGGCCCCAGCGGGCTACCTGATGGGGGACTGACCGCCACCTGATACTCGCCCACAGGCAGGTTGAAGAAACCGTACCGCCCTGACTGGTCGGTCTCCTGCGGATTAGCCTGACCGGTTGGAGAGCCATTCCACCACTGCCACTCACCGGTGTCCAGGTTGCGCTGGCGCAACTGCACGGTGGCACCCTGCAGCACTGGCTCACCGATGTCGTAGCGGTTGTTGAACGCTCCTCCCGAGCCGACCGAGACATCATCGATATACCAGCCGTCATCCTCATTCGTCGAGTCGGTGTACAACCGGAAGCGGATGTAGACCTGGCTCTGGCCGGCGAACTTGTCGAGCGGGATCTCGCGATTCACCCAGGCACCAGCGGCGGCGTTGTCGCTCCGGCCCTGGAACTTGGCGATCTCGACCCAACTTGTCGACTGTGGCGTCTGCACCTCGACATAGCCGGTATCGCCTCGACCAAACAGATGGCGATGCCGGAAGCGCAGTGTGGGCGCCGAGATGCCGCTCAGGTCCACCGACTCGCTGTTACTGAGGGTGATGTTCAGCCGCGGCTTGTAGGGCAGCGGCTGGCCCGACGCGTCGAAGCCCGGACTGTCGGTGAAGTACCAGTTTTGAATCGGCTGGCCAGCCACGCGCTCCTGTTCGCGAGCCCAAGGCGCCATCCCCACCCAGCCTTGATTGCCGCTCTCGAAGTCATATGTTCGCACCGGCGGCGCCTTCACGCCGGTGTCCATGAACACCACGCCAGCGCCGCCGATGTAAATGAAGCCCGGGCAGGTGAGCGTTCCGCCATCCACCCGGATGGCAAAGTTGCCCTGCTGGGGGACGAACTCGTCGGTCTCCCAGTAGCCATCAGGTGCCGAGCGCAGTGCCATTGTGGGAGCGTTCTCCAAGACCAACTCTACCGAGCTGGGTGCTCCAGTAACTCGGGTGCGCAGTCTCACCGGCACGTTGGGTGGCAAGAGCACTCGGCCGCTCGTTCTGGCGTCCGGGTCGGTCACGCATCCGGTCGCACAGCCAGCCTCGTCGCGAACTGGCTGGCGGCGGCGGCTGCCCGCGGGGCCGTACTCGAAATACGTGGTGACCGGATCAATGGCCAGCTCGGGTTGGACGTCGATCACCCGAAACATCACGTTCGCACTGCGCATCTGATCCTCGCCGGCGTCAACGCTCAGGCGATGGACCCCAGGCGACAGGGTTAGCTCGAAGTCGAATCGCCCGTTGCCGCCAGCCAGCTCGCTGTGGATAGGCGTGGGGTCCGCTCCCTCATACACGTTCACCGTGGCGCCAGGACTTGTCGTGCCGGTGAAGCGCTGTCGCCGCTGATTGGTCACGCCACAACGCGGTCCATCAAGAACTGGAATGGCCGGCAGCGCTGCGTCGAGGTAGTTCTTGTAATTCACGCCCTTGGACACCCGATGACCCTTGCCGCGCGCGTTCTCCAGCTGTCCGACTACCGTGTTGCAGGGGTCATCGCGATCGTTAGTCGGATCATAGGGGCCGGTGCGATCACCCCACCAGTTGTGCTGTGCGTCAACACAGACGGCGCGGTCGTTATTCACTGCCCCGAATTCGAAGGACTCGGCAAAGCTGTTGAAGTTCGCCACCATCGCCGGCGTGGTGTCATCAATCCGCAGGGCCGTGTTAGTGGCCGCGACGCGGTTGTTCTGCAGCTGAGGTTGGGCATTGCTGGCTATTCGGATGCCAATGGGGCTACTCCCCTCGACGCGGCGCAGGAGGTTGCCGCGAATCTCCGGGCTAACACCGGTGCCTGAGACAAGCATGCCGGTCGTGTTCGCCCGAATGAGTAGGTTGTTTAGTATCTGAACCGGCGAGGCGCTGCGAACGCTCAGCATCGGCTGGCCAGCTGTTCCGCCACGCACCAGCAAGCTGTTGCGCAGATAGCCTCCGCCCGACTCGGCGAAGATGAGCCCGGACCAGAAGTCGTTCTCGGTTGTGTCCTCAACCTCGGCCAGGGCGACCGCAATGCCCTCGCCGCGCAGCTGGTGATTCACGGTGAGGCTCTGACCCTTGCGCACCAAGAGCACCGTGCCCGGCTCGACGGTAAGCTCGGCGCCGGCCATCACGTTCACGCTACAGGTGAGCTCGCGCGCCAGGTCGCTATACCAGGTCTGGTTTGTGCGCACGTTCGAGCAATAATCCATCGCGTCATAGCGATTGCCTATGGCGACGTTGTTGGAGGTGTGCACTGTTCCGGTGCCGTGGTGATAAACTGAGCGCTCATTGGCCGTAAAGAGGTTGCCGTCCAGCTCAATTGGCCCGCGCAACGTCTGCTCAATCCGCAACCCGGATGATCCACAGTGGTGGACTGCGTTGGCCCGAAGCGTTCCACCGCCGCCGTTCATCCAGATGCAGGCACCAACGGTGTGCGCTACCTCGCTGGCTTCGATCAAGACGTTGGGGTGCTCCACCTGGAGAGCAGCGGTGCTGGCACCTGCATACAGGATGCGCGCGTGGCGGATCGTTACCCCGCGCGCCCCGGAGCCGAACTTGAGGCCGGTCCAGTTGCCGGGCGCCGGGTTGATGTCCCCTTCAATGGGGTTGGTGTCGCCCTGCCCACTGCCATCGACCGCACTGTCGTCACGTATCGAGGTCAGGATGATCTTCTGATCGGGTGTGCCAACAGCCGAGAACTCGCCTGTGTCGACCTCGAGGCTGGCGCCCGCGCTGGCCTTGACCACGAGACCTGGCCGCAGGGTCAGCTTCGCGCCCCGGCCGACGGCGAGTCGACGTCCAATGACAAAGATGAGGTCACCAGCAGGCCACTCGCGACTCACAGTCATGGTGCCGTCTACCAGCACGCCGTTCACCAGGTTACCGCTGACCCGGTTCTCGGAGAGGCGCAGCTGCACGTTGGCGTCGGTCGATACCGCCGCCCCGGCGCGGCAACCACTGATCTCGTTGTTCGACAGGACTGCTTCGTCGATCGGTCGGTTGCGGGCCTCAAAGCGGATGCCGTCCTTGAGCAGCATGTTCCGGACCGTCGTGCGCTCAATGCGAGCGTTGACGTCGCGCACCAGAATGCCGTAGCCGCGACAATCACGGATCAGGGCGTCGCTGATGGTAGCCGAGCCGTGGTTGATGAGGACTGCCTCGCGCTCGCCCTTGCCCGCATAGCGGATCTCGACTCTGGCCAGGCTGCCGCCGGCGCCGGTGGAGTTGAACTGGATGGTCCCCCAGTCACCTGGAGCCGGATTGACGTCGCCCTCCAATGGGTTGGAGTCCACGCCGTCGCTGTCGTCCTTAAGTGAGGTGAAAACGATCTTGCGATCAGCAGTGCCTTCGGCGACGAGGCGGCCGAAGCTGGTTTGCAGGTCGACGTCGGCGCCGAACTTGATGACCGCCCCCGGCTCGATCGTCAGCACGCCGTTTTTCACGTCCACTGTGCGAGTCAGGAGATAGGGCAGCGATGCCGCTCGCCACACCGTGGTTGGAGCCCGAACGTCGCCGTGAATGGCAATGCCGTTCAGTGCGTTCATCTCAGCCACGTTGTTGCCTTCGAAGGCGACCTCAGAGTTGGCGTCGGTGTCGATGGCCGCGCCGCCGTTGTCATGGATGTTGTTGTCGCGGAATACCACACGCTGCGGCGCTGTGCCGGCCTTGATCTGGACGCCGTGGCTCTTGTTGTGATGGATTTCGTTCCCTACCACGCTTGTGTTTACGAGGTTAATGCGCAGCCCGATGCCGGAGCTGTATGCGAGTTCGCAGCCTTCGATCGTGCTGGCCGGGTGCGTCAGATCGACCATGGTGCTGGCGGTCGACGTGGTGCCGCCATAACGCAATACCGTGCGGTACAACAAGGCCCCCATGGCGCCTTCGCCAATGTTGATGGTGTCCCAGTCCCCGGGGCCAGGCCGCGAACTTGCGCCGTCACCGTTGGTGTCGCAGCCGGTGTCCTCGTCGACCGAGCAGGCATCGTCGGCCAGGGCGGTGATAAGAACCCGCGGGCCGTCGAGTGAACCGGCACGCAGCTCGCCCTTGCTCACTTGCAGTCCTGCCCTACCCATTTTCACCGTCAGTCCGGGCTGCAAAGTCAGCCGGGCTGTGCGCTCGCGCAAGTCTATCGAACCGTTGACGACGTAGGGCAGGTCGCCAGCGCGCCAGACGTGGGGCTGGGTCATGTTGCCGGAGGTCACCAGGTAACCATTGATGCCGTTGCTGAAATCAGGGGTTCGATTGCCCTCATTCACCAGGTTGACGTCTGGTGGCATGCTCACGATGGCAAACTTGCCAGCCGTGGAGTTGCCGTTGTCCCGGAACTCGCTGTTCCGCAGCGACACGGTAATTGGCGTGCTGGCCTGAATCGACAGGGCAGTGCGCACATTGCCGGTGAACTGGCTTTCGTCGATATCCACCGGAGCATTTGACACCGCCACACCAATCCCGCTGGACTGCCGGAACGCGACGTGGCTGATCGTCGCCGGCCCGGCCAGGCTAAGCATCGAGTCGCTGCCGTACCGGAACTCGGCGTGGGCAATCTGGGCACTGGCTCCACGCTCGACCGCCAATCGCAGCCAGCTGCCCGGCAGAGGACTCACCGCGCCATCGTTCGTGGCGTCGCAGTCCACCTTGGGCGATACGCAGGCGTTGTCATCAGCGGTCGAGGTGAAATAGACCAGACCCTGTGGCTGCCCCAGCACCCTGAGTTGGGCGCCTTGCCGAATGTTCATTGTCGCCCCACTCAGGAACTTCACCACGGTGTTGGGCTCGACGGTCAAGCCTGCCTGGATGCCCACGGTCGAACGGCAAATGTACGGCAGCTCGCCACCGCGCCATACCAGGGGGAAGTTCGCTGTGCCCTGGACCACAATGCCATTGAAGGCATTGCCACGTGCTGTGATGTCGCTCAGGTCGAACTGTACGTTCGGCTCCGTCAGCACCGCTTCGACGGTTTCCTGTATGTTGACGCGGCGCAGGGCGACTCGAATGGGGGCGTCCAACTTGTCGCTAACGGTGATTCCCGGTCCCCCAGACTTGCGGATCGTCACATCGGTCAGCTCGGCGTTGACCTCGTTGATCCTTATTCCGCCCCGAGCAGAGCTCTCAATCACCGCGTTTGTCAGCGTATTGGTCAGCGTGTTGGTGATGCTGCTCAGCACGAGCGCTGGTTGCGACTTGCCGGCGTAGGCAATCGTCAGATCGTGCAGATCGGCACGTCCGCGCTCGCCAACCTGAACACCGTTCCAATCACCAGGCCCCTTGACGTCTTTGCTGGAGGTGAAGGTAACCATCTGGGATGGTGTTCCGGCCACGATGAGTGTGCCGTTCTCTACGGACAGGTTGCCCTGCTCACCGAAGGCCACCTCCACACCGGCCTCGACGGTGAGTGTCGCGCCCTGAACGATGCGGATGCGGCAGTTGGTGGTATACGGACTGCCCGCGGCCGTCCATGTAGTCGGTGATCGGATGTCCTCGCACGGCAAGTCCGTGAGCGGCCGGTCTTGGGCGGCCTTGGCGCGCCCGGCGACGACGACCACAGCCGCCACTAAAACGAGGGTGAGCCCCATTCGCCAGGGGCGAAAGTTATGCATTCGGCTCATCTGTACTGCTCCTGTCGGGTGATAGAGAGGGAAGATGCCGGATCATCCTGCCTGATGGCCCAGGGCCGTTTCGGCCATGATAACATGGCCGGCCAATGCCGTCCAACGCTGACACGTGTTCCCATGGTGCTCGCAGCGGTCGGTGCTGAGCCCACAGATCCTTTGGCCACAGGGCAGGGCGCGGCCAAGAGCGATCAGGCGCACTTACAGCTTGGCCAGGCGCGGCAGTGCCGAAAAGCTGGAGCGGCCAATGACCAACAACAAGAACTGGAAGCTGGCATAGAGCTCGACGCCGAAGGGCAGGTATCCCAAGTAGCCTGGCAGTGGCATCTCGAAAACATACGGCATGGCAGCGATCTCGCCGCGGCCAAAGAACGGGATGTGATAGATCCACTTTGGATCGGCGTGATAGTTCCACAGCTCCCAGAAGAAGCCGCAGACAAGGGCAGCCAGCGCCAGGCACCACACCAGGCGCCAATCACCACTGGCCAGCCGGCGGCCGACAGATGGGGCACCCAGGGCGTGGTTCAACGGATCCAGGATGAACAACAGGCACAGCCAGGTAGCTGGGTAGAACAGCCGCGGCGCCACCAGTATGCCGCCCAGCATGACGATGCCCAAGGCCACGGTGGTGGCCAGAGCACGCGACGAGAGGTTCAACCGTGGGCCGCGCCGCGCCCAGTCTGGGGGACCGAAGGTGGCTAAGAGCTCGGCGGTGGTGAACACTGCGGGGATCACTGTCGAGAACGACAACGAAGATAGGAGGAATCTTTCGGCAGGCGCGAAGCTCCTCGTGCTGACGTACTCCCAGTTTCCCAGAAAGCGGTTCAGCACCTCGAACGACCACCAGACTGGCACCGAAGCCGCGAATAGCAGGAGCCAGTCCACCTTGTTGCGGCGCGCTGGTGAACTGCCGGTTCGGAGAGCAACCAGCGCGTCAGCGGCCCCGATGTAGCCTAGCCACAGAGTGAAGAAAGTGAAGCGGGCGGCTGAACCAACTGATGCCGCGTGCCAACTGGCCCACCAGGCCACGGCTATCACCGCCAGGCTGGCCAGTAGCTGAATCCTGAGTTGCCAACGGCCGGAAGAGTCAGCGACCGTCATAAGCTATCCAGTCGTAAGCTGATAACCTGGCTACAGCCGTCCTCAGCCATGGTCACACCGTACACAGCGCCCGCACGCCGGATCGTACCACGATTGTGGGAGACGATGATCACTTGCGTGCGGCAGGCCAGCTCTTCCAGGGCCTGCCCAAAGCGGTCGATGTTGGCTTCGTCGAGAGCGGCATCCACCTCGTCGAGCACCACAAAGGGCGTGCCGCTGACTTGCAGCAGCGCAAACAGCAGGGCCACTGCCGTTAGCGCGCGCTCACCGCCGCTCAGCAACGCCAGGGACTGGCGGCGCTTGCCCGGCGGCCGGGCAACAATCTCGATACCCGGCTGGTCGTCGTCGACAGCCACAGCCACCAGCTCGGCCTCACCACCGCCGAACAGCTCGACGAACGTCTGGCGAAAAGCCGTGGCCACCGCCCCCAGGGCGACGTCGAAGCGCTGACGCATCTCCCCTTCCAGCTGAGCGAGCATCTGCCTGAGGTCCCGGGCCGCCGCCTCGATGTCGGCTCGCTGGGCCTCCAGACCCTGGTAACGCTCGGCAGTTGTCTCATACTCGGCGAGTGCCTCGCGGTCGATGGCCCCAATGGCCCGCAGCTCCTGGCGCAACCGGCGGATGCGCTCCTCTGTGTCCTCGGGCAAGTCGGCCACTGGGGTGAAGCGAAGATCTGGCACCGCCGTCGGATCCAGCTCCTCCGGCAGGCTCATCGTGGGAGACAACCACTCAGCATCAGCCCGCAGTTGATCAAACAGCCGCACCAGGCGGTCCTCGGCCCGGGAGACCGCCAGCCGCAATTCGGCCTGTTCCGCCTGCGTCCTGTGGAGTGTCCCCTGAGCCTCGGAATGGCTGTCCAGCGCCAGCCGTAGCCGCTCGCGACAGGCGAAGCCTTCCTGCTCGGCGGCTTTTGCCTTGGCCTCCAACGCCGCTACCTGGGCCTCGGCCCGGGCGATTCTTGCCTCCAGCTCGCCCGCCACAGCGTGGCCAGCAGCGATCTCAGCCTGGAGGGCATCCCGCTTCCTGAGCGCTGCTTCGCGGCGCCCCACGCTCGTTGCCCATTGAGCCTGAGCAGCGGTCAGCTGAGCCCGCGCCCCGGCCAATTGCTCCACGGCCTGATTCAGGGCTTCCGTGGCCTGCGACAGTCTTGTGCGCGCCGTGGCCAGCTCTTGTCGAGCGATCTGTGCTTCCAGTTCAGCCAGCCGCTCTTCTGCCTGGCGCTCAGCGGCCTCGGCGGAGCGCAAGGCCGCTTCATTGGCCGCCGCTTGCTGCTGCGCAGCGGCAAGCTCTGCGGTCTGTCGTTCCAGGGCGGCCGCCAACCAGTCGCGCTCCTGGGTCGCCCGATCCAAGACCAGCTGCGCTTGTTCGACGCTCTGGCGCATCGAACGCCGCCGTCTCTCGGCCTCATCGCGAGCTTCGGCCAGGCGCCCGGCCTCGGCCTCTCGCTGGCGCTGGGCTTCCAGCCGCTCGTCCATCTCGGCGCCCAACCGCTCAATCGCCGTGGCGACCTGTTCAATCTGAGCCGGCAGAGCGACCAGGTCGCTCTCCACCTGGATCAGCTGCTCGCCCGGCGTTCCGGCGATCACTGCGCCGTTACGCAACACCAGCCAGCCGTCCCTGGTCGCTGCTTGGAGTGGTCCGCCCGACCGCGCCACGGCATGTTGCGCCGCTTCCAGGCTGGCTACGAAGGCTGTGTGTCCCAAGAGTTGCGGGACCAGCGGACCATGACCGTCGCAGCGGGCAACCTGGCTGGCGGTGAGCTCACCCTGCTGGGGTTCCCATTTGGGCCAGGCGGCTCCAGCACCGCTCGCCGGGACCAGGGCCACAGGCCCTCCGAAGTCGGCACCCAGGCACCCCAGCGCGGCATCGATGGTCGACGCATCGGCCAGCACCAGACCCGTGAGCTGGCTGCCCAAAGCCGCGACGACTGCTCGTTCCCAACCCGAGTCGATTTGCAGCAGCGACGCGACACGGCCGATGATGGCCGCCGCGGAATCCGAAGCCCGCTCGAGGGCCGCGGCCAGCCCAGCCAGGAGCGGCATTGCCGGGTCCAGGCGGCGGGCCAGAGCCTGCAGTGACTCAGCCTGCGCGGAGAGAACCTCCCGATTGCTGCGCGCCTGGGCCAGGGCCTCGCGTATCTGCGCCAGCGCTGCCGAATTGGCCGCCAGGTCGGCCTCCAGTCGCCCGGCCGCTTCCTCTATCTGGGCCACCTCGGCTTCGCAGGCCTCGAGCTCGGATGCCCGCCTCGCAAGGTCGGTCTCAGCCTGGGCCCAGCGCTCCTCAAGGCGCGCCCGCTCGGCCTGCAGCTCCGCGGTGTCCGCTTCCAGCCGCTTCCAGAGGTCGTGGAGGCGTTGGCGCTCGTTGCGCAGGCCAGCGGCCGCGCTAGCCGCCTCGAAGAACTCCTGACGCGCCGACTCCAACTCCTGGGCCAGACGCTCCAGCTCACCCTCGACCGCATCCAGCGCCCGGCGCGCTGCCTGCTCGGCTGCCGCACGCTCACTGTGGACCGCCTCGGCTGCCGCCTGTCCCGCTTCGAGGCTAGCTACGTGCTGCGCCAGGCGATTCACCTCCTCCATCGACGCGTTCAGGTCCGCCTCGGCCTCGCAAAGTCGTCGCTGCAGCGACTCGCCGCGGGTGCGCGCGATGGCAGCCTCTTGACGAGCCGCAGCCAGCTCCTCCCGGGCCCCCTCGCAATTGCGACGTATCTCGGCCAGGGAGCTATCGGCGCGTTCAGCCGACAAGCGGGCCTCCGCTAGCTCGGCTTCTCGCTGCGCAACTGCAAGTTGGGCGGAGCGGGATGCCTCATCCGCGGCCGCCAGCCGAAGCTGCAGCTCCTGGGCCTGACGCCGTGCCTGGTGCCAGTGGTAGCCATACCAGGCGGTCAACAGGGCACCCATCTGGTCGGCCCGCTTGCGGTAGCGTCGAGCGCGTTCGCCTAGCCTGGCCATGCGCCGCAGCTGCGGGCCCAGTTCCGCTAGCAGGTCTTCGACACGGATGAGGTTGTCTTCGGCTTCAGCCAGCTGCCGCAGCGCCCGGTCGCGCTGGCGTTGCAGCGGGGCGATCCCAGCCGCGTCGTCGATGAGTGCCCGTCGTTCGATAGGGCTCAGGGACAATGACCGATCGACCATGCCCTGGCCCACCACGGTATACTGAGCTTCGCCCAGGCGGGCCGCCAACAGGTCCGAGACATCCCGCCAGCGCACCCGGGCACCATTAAGCATGTACTCGGCCCGGCCGTCGCGATGGATACGCCGCGTCACCGCGACCTCTGCTACATCCATCGGCAGTGAGCCGTCGTTGTTGTCGAAAACGAGCGTCACCTCCGCCAGCCCGGCTCGGGCACGCTTCTCGGAGCCGGCGAATATGAGTTCCTCGCTTCGCCGGGCACGCAGCATGCCCGCCCGTTGCTCGCCCAAGGCCCAGCGAATGGCTTCGGCGATGTTCGACTTGCCGGAGCCGTTGGGACCGATGATGGCCGTGATAGGCGAGGGGAAAACGAACCGCTGCCTGCCGGCGAAGCTCTTGTAGCCCTGGAGGCAGAGCTCGGTCAGCCGCACGGGCCAAGTATACCACAGCCGTCGGCGGCTCCCGGCCGGACTTCTGCTATATTAGCGCTGACGACGCCTGGAGGCTGCGATGCGTATGGACGAGGTCGGCAACGAAGTCCGTCTGGATGTGGTCATCCCAGTGTACAACGAGGAACGGGCGCTGCCCAAGTCTATTGAGCGCCTCCATGGATTTCTCGCCGAGCATATCCCTTACCGCTGGCTCATCGTCATCGCCGACAATGCATCCACGGACGGCACGCTGACTATTGCCCGACAGTTGGCTGGCGACTACGACCGGGTCAAGGCGATCCACCTGGACCAGAAGGGTCGCGGTCGGGCGCTGCGGCAGGCGTGGCTCCAGAGCGATGCCGACGTACTGGCGTACATGGATGTTGACCTGTCCACCGATCTCGGAGCCTTGCGGCCGCTAATCGATCGCATCATCGTTGATGGCTACGATGTCGCGATAGGCTCGCGGCTAATGAAGGGCGCCACGGTGACGCGCCAATGGAAACGTGAGCTGACGTCGCGGATTTACAATGTGCTTATCAAGCTGATGTTTCCTCGGCGCACGTTCTCCGACGCCCAGTGTGGCTTCAAGGCCATACGGGCCGATGCGGCGCGCGTCCTGGTGCCGCTGGTGGTGAACAACGAGTGGTTCTTCGATACCGAGCTACTGCTGAGAGCGCAGCAATTGGGTTATCGGGTGGCTGAGGTGCCGGTGGAGTGGGTCGAGGACCTGGACACCCGGGTTGATGTGCTCAAGACCGCGCTGGAAGACATCCGGGGACTGATCCGGGTTCGAACCACGCCGCCGAGCGTTCCACAGCGATAAGTGCATGCAAGCCCAGCGTCGGGTTGGCCAGGCAGGCCAAACGCGCGTCATCTGCAGCGTCTGCGGGCTCAGAGCTGAGCCGGGGGTGCGAGAATGGCGCTGCGAGTGCGGCGGCTGCTGGGATCTCAAGCTGGCGGCGTTCGACAGGTTGGCGATTGAGCCCGCATGTCGCGCGCCCTGGCGGTATCCATTCATCTTGCCGGCCCCGCTCAAGCCGTGCACCTTGGGCGAGGGTGGCACGCCGCTGGTGAGTGCCGTCCTGGAGGGGCTCGCCGTCCAGGTCAAGCTGGAATTCTTACAGCCGACCGGCTGCCACAAGGACCGCGGTTCTTCGGTGCTCGCTGCCGCGCTGCGAGCGGCCGGTGTGCAGACGGCCATTGAGGATTCTTCGGGCAATGCCGGTGCCAGCCTGGCGGCCTACGCCGCGCGGGCCGGGGTTAGGCTGGAGCTCTACGTGCCCAGCCGGACGCCAGTGTCTAAGCTCCGCCAGGCGTCAGCCTATGGCGCTCAGATAGATAGATCGGCTGAGGATCGCGAAGCAGCGGCGCGGCTGGCGCGCCAGGCGGTTTCGGACGAGAGGCCGTACGCCAGTCACGTGTTCAGCCCTTTCTTTCTGGCTGGCCAGGCCAGCCTGGCGCTTGAACTCTGGGAAGATCTGGAACGCCAGGCACCCGACGCGGTTGTTGTGCCGCTGGGGAACGGAATACTGCTTTACGGGCTGTACTTGGGCTTTGCAGCCCTGCGAGCTGGTGGCTGCATCCGGCAGTTGCCGCGCCTGATTGGCGTCCAGGCGGCGGCCTGCGCCCCTCTGGCCACGGCCTTTGCTTCCGGCGCCGACGATGTTGTAGGTGTGCCGGCCAGGCCGACGCGGGCGGTCGGCGTCCGGGTGGCTGCGCCGCCAAGGGCCCGGTCGGTGCTGAACGCGGTGCGGGTCAGCGATGGGCTCATCGTTGCCGTCAGTGAGCGAGCTATCGCCAAAGGAGTAGGAGTGGCCGCGCGACACGGCTGGTACCTCGAACCCTCGGCAGCCACTGCGGTGGCAGCCCTCAGTCTGTTGCGGCGCGAGCTGTCATCGGTAGGTCGCATCGTGGTGGTGCTTACCGGTTCGGGCCTAAAGGCCTAGCAGAGTCGGTCTGGCCGTTGCCAGTGACCGAGTGGGCGCTGGCCCACTCCAAGGTCCTGGCGAGGCTGACGGCGCCCATGATTCTTGGTCGCTGGCCGCTCTGGCTCTGCTGGCCGTGGTAGAATGAGCCGCCGTCTCCCCGACGGTTGGCAGGCCAGCCGGCTTGGGAGCGGTGGTTGCCTGTCGCTGTCAAGTCGCCATTAGGACGAGGGATGGCCATGGATGAGCAGGGCACGCCACGGGTGGTGATAACCGGTGTCGGCTTGGTCACGCCTTTGGGCATCGGCGTGGAGGAGACCTGGCAGGCGGTAATCGAAGGGCGATCGAGCGCCCGGCGCATCAGCCGTTTCGACCCCAGTGACTACGCCGTCCAGATCGCTTGCGAGGTGCGGGACTTTGACCCGGAGCAGTGGTTGGAGCGCCGCGAGGCGCGTCGCTTTGACCGGGCGGTGCAGTTCGCCCTTGCAGCCGCGCGGATGGCGATTGGACAGGCCGGCCTGGTGGTTCAGCCGGAGGAAGCTGAGCGCGTCGGCGTACTGATCGGCACCGGCATCGGCGGACTGGTCACCATACAGCAGGGTTTCGAGACGCTGTTCAACAAGGGGCCAATGCGGGTGAACCCGCTCACCGGCGCCATGATGCTGCCGGACATTGCCTCTGGCCAGGTGGCCATCGAGATTGGCGCCCAGGGCCCCAACTACTGTGTCGTATCGGCCTGTGCCACTGGCTCGCACGCCCTGGGCGAGTCGCTAGAGATCATACGGCGCGGCGATGCTGAGGTGATGATCGCTGGCGCCACTGAGGCGGGTATGACACCATTCGGCCTGGCAGCCTTCCATCGCGTCGGGGCGATGTCAACCCGCAACGATGATCCCGAGCACGCCAGTCGGCCTTTTGATGCCCTGCGCGACGGCTTTGTGTTTGGCGAGGGCGCCGGCGTAGTGGTCCTGGAGCGGCTGGACCGGGCGCTCCGGCGGAATGCCCGGCCCCTGGCCGAGCTGGCTGGCTACGGCGCCTCGGCCGATGCCTACCATCTCACGGCCCCCCATCCCGAGGGCCGGGGTGCAGCCCTGGCCATGCGACGCGCCATCGCCAAGGCGGCGATCCTACCAGACGAGGTGGACTACATCAATGCTCATGGCACCGGCACGCCGCTCAATGACGTCTCCGAGACGCTGGCCATCAAAACGGTCTTTGGCGAGCGCGCATACAGCATCCCGGTCAGCTCTACGAAGAGCATGCACGGCCACATGATGGGCGCTGCCGGCGGCGTCGAGGCGATCATCACCGTCCTGACTCTGGCACGTGGTGTCATCCCCCCGACCATCAACTACGAGGTGCCGGATCCGGCCTGCGACCTGGACTACGTGCCGAATCATGCCCGGCCGGCACCTCGTCCATTGCGGGTGGCGCTCTCGAATTCCTTTGGCTTCGGCGGGCACAATGCCTGTCTCGTCTTGCGACGTTATGAGCCATCTGACTGATGAGGAATTGTGCGCCGCTGCGGAAGCCCGTGTGGGTATCCGGTTCGCTCGGCGCCATCTACTGCTCACCGCCCTCACCCACCGGTCCTACCTGAACGAGGCCGTCGACTGCAGCGTACCGGACAATGAGCGGCTGGAGTTCCTGGGTGACGCGTTCATCGACTATGTGGCTGCTCGCTATCTGTTCGAGCGACTGCCTGATGCGCAGGAAGGCGAGCTTACTGTGGTCCGGGCCGCTCTGGTGTGTCAGGCCGCCACGGCCCGGTACGCACGGCGGATTGGCCTGGGAGCTTTCCTGCGCTTGGGTCGGGGCGAGGAGGCCAGTGGTGGCCGTCAGCGCGCGGCGCTACTAGGCGATGCCCTTGAGGCCCTGGTGGGCGCGATTCTGCTCGACGCTGGATCAGATGTGGCTGAGCAGTTCTTGCTGCGACTGATGGAACCGGAGCTGGCTGTGGTGCTGGCTGGCAAGCGCACCGCTGACAGCCGCAGCCGCTTTCAAGAGATTGCCCAGCAGCGCTGGCAACAGACACCGCGCTACATGACCGTTGCCGAGTCGGGACCGGATCATGCCAAGCGCTTTGTGGTTCAGGTGTATGTCGGCGATCGGGTCTGGGGCAGCGGCGAGGGCTCCTCGAAAGCGGTCGCTGCGCGCCGGGCCGCCGAGGCTGGGCTCCGGGCGCTTGAACACGGAGCAGACTCAGCAGAGTGCCAGGGGGCGCCGAAGTCCCTCGATGGTCCGGCCCGCCGCGAGAGGACCTAGCGCTACCGGGGGTACCCGTGGCACAATGAACTTTGGATCGTCGCGCCGGCGACCGATTGCCAATCGAAGGAGGGATGCTAGTGGGTGCGCGACAGCGGTTCTACGATGCCCTGCTCGTCCTACTGGTCGTAGTGCTGGTGTCCATCACCACTCGCGCCACTGCGCCAACGACCGCTCAGTCATTTGCCGACCGTTTCTCTGAGGTGTGCCGCTCCAGACCGGAGAATCCCTATGTCGCCACCACTTTCGCGCCGCGGGGCGGGCGGCGAGATCGCGAGATGGCGGTGCTAGCCTTTCGAGCGCCGCCAAACGACGATGGACTGGTGACGCTGACAACCGCAGCACGTGTCGGAGCTTGCTACGGCCTGGCTTACGACAGCCGACGCCAGGTGCTCTATGCCGGATCATTTCACAAGCGAGCTACCCACTTCGGACCCGCCGGGCCGGGCGGCATCTACGCCATCGATCTTGTCAGCGGGCAGGTTCGCACTTTCGCCACAGTGCCCAATGCGGGGCGGGACTGGCATCAACCCGCCAATGACTACCATCCCGATATGGCGGCCCGAGAACACACGGGTAAGACGAGCCTGGGTGATGTCGACATCAGTCCCGACTTCCAGGAGCTGGCGGCCGTAAACCTCTACGACCGGCGGATCTATCGCTTCGGGTTGCCGAATGCCGAGCTTCTCGGCTCCTTTGACCATGGCGCCGCCGGCGAACCCTGGGCCGAGGATGCTCGGCCGTATGGCCTCGGCTACCGGGGCGACCGGCTTTACCACGGCGTTGTGCGTTCGGCACAATCGACACAAAGTACTGACGAGCTGGCCGCCTTTGTATACGAGTCGGCTTACGACGGTTCGGACATGCGCCTGGTGGCCTCGGCGCCGCTGCATTTTGACCGCGGCTGGATCTGGCCGGGCTCCGGCCGGGCTATTTGGCTGCCGTGGAAGGACCCACCAGGAAGCATCGTCCGGGATTCCGGCCGCTACCCGCAACCCATGCTGTCGGACATCGTCTTCACCGAGTCAGGCGACCAGATGATCCTGGGCTTCCGTGACCGTTTCGGTGACATGGTGATCTACACCACGCCACCCAACCAACCGCCGCCGGGCGAGAACTTCTACAACACGCCGGCGGGCGATATCTTGCCGGCCTGGCCAGAAGGTGACGGCTGGCGCATCCAGACCACCCCTGAGTACTATCGCGACGATTATGGGCCTGGTCCAGGCAATCACGACGAAACGAGCTATGGCGGCCTGGGGCTGATCCCAGGCTATCCACGCCTTGTTACCAGCGCCAACTCGCCGCGCGACATCAGCTCCGGCGGCGCGATCTGGTTGCGGACAGACACCGGCCGGGACATCGCTCGGCTGCAGATCTACAAGTTCGGCGTAGGCGACAATTTCGGCAAGGCCAATGGCCTTGGCGATGTGGAGATTCTCTGCCCGGCCCGTGAGTCTCCGACACCCACAGCCACCGTGACGCCGACGCTGACGGCGACGGCTACCGAGACTGAGCTGCCGACGCCGACCGTCACCGATACGCCCACGGCCACCAGCACGGTGATAACTCCGACCGCCACCGTGGCCACCCCCACCGCGACCAGCACTATGACGGCGACGGTGACCGTGGTCACGCCAACGCCTACCGTGACCGTATTGACACCCGAGGCAACGGCCACACCGGTTACGCCCACGGCCACAAGCGTTGCCCCGACGACTACGCCGGTCGTGCCGGCGTCGCCGACGCCAAGAGCGACGGTGCCCGACACCCCGGCCCCTGGGCCATCGCCGACGCCCGAGATGCCAACGTTGCCCAAGACTGGGGGCGACTACTTCGTTGGCCGCTCGGACCCCGCTAGCTGGTCGATTCTCCTGGGGCTGTTGTTGATGGCTCTAGCTTTGCCGATCTGGTTGCGCCAGCGCCATGAGCCGTCGGGTTGAACAGGGCCACAAGGCCTCCGACGCCCGACCTGGCGATCGGCCGTGCTGAGCGAGATTGAGGCTAGAATACCCGCCAGCCGGTCCAACCGATAGCGAGACAGGTAGAGGTAGTGAGAACAACACGGAACGCATATGGACTCCTTGCGGCTGCCGCCATGTGCCTGGCGGCAGCCGGCGCTGTCGCCGTCGTTCAGGCCCAAACACCGGTGCCGATCGAGCAGATCAGCCAGAACACTCAGCCTGGTTGGGGAAAGGTCTACGCTGACGTGAGTTCCGGCGGCTGGTTCGTGGCGTTCTTCTCCAACGCCGATCTGGCACCGGGTCGGCCGGGCAACAGCGACGGCTCGTGGGAGGTGTTCCGCTGGTCTGCCGATGGCCGGTACACCCAGATAACAGCATCCAGCGGTGAGCGGCCGCCACCGCTGCTTGTGGGCACCTCGGCGCCATCGATCAGCAGTGATGGTCGGCGCATTGCCTTTGCCGGCGTCGGCGACCACGCAGGGCGTAATCCTGACGGCTCGCGTGAGCTGTTCCTCTGGGAGGAAGGGGCCGGGATCCGGCAGCTAACTGACTCACCAGCCAGCTCATCCCTCGGCAGCCATCATCCTTGGATCAGCGGCGACGGCCGGCGTGTCGTCTTCTCCTCGGACATGCACGGTGCCTTGCCGGGCAGCGGGCCATATGCCGACGCCCAGACGGACATCTATTTGTGGACAGAAGGCCGGGGCGTGGAGCGGATCACGGACATCGCCAGTCCCACCAGCCGGGCCTGGATGCCGCGGCTGTCGCGTGACGGTCGGCATATCGCCTTCTATGCCAATGCCGACTTGGTGCCTGGGGGCAACCCGGACGGCAGCCCTGAGGTCTACCTGTGGAGTGATGGCACGCTCACACAGGTCACCGAGCACAGCGGTGGCCGATCGATGGGTCTTTGGTCGGCACCGGCGATCAGCGATGACGGGTGTGTAGTGGCCTTCGATGCCGATGCCAACCTGACGCCTGGCGCACCAGGAAACAGTGACGGCAGCACCGAGGTGTTTGTCTGGCTCCGCGACCGCGGGCTGCGCCAGGTGACGGCCCTCGAGGCGCGCTACTCGGCGCGCTCGCCGGCTCTCGATGGCTCAGGCGAAGTCATCGCCTTCGTATCCACCGCTGATCTGACGCCCGGCGCGCCAGGAAACAGTGATGGCGGTCAGGAACTTTTCCTCGAGTACCGGGATGGCTCGCGGCGTCAGCTTACGCGCGGCGCCAGCACGGGCGGCATTGCGTTGCCGGTGCTGGCTCCCAGCGCTGAGCTGGTGGCATTCCTGTCAGACCGGGACCTGGCTGTGGGTAATCCGGTCCTGACCCCGCAGACTTTCGTGATCCGTCTGGGCACTCCGGAGAGGCCAGCGGAACCACGCTCACCGTCGCCTGGGGTCTGCCCGCAGATCGCAAACCGCGTGCCGGCGGCCGTGATTGCCGCCGCCCTGGCTGATCCCAGCACCATTGGCGGCTGGGGCCTGCCCCGCAACCCGTCGCTGCCTCCTGGCCCGGCCAATCCCTGGCGTCGCTGGCTCTCACTCCGGGATTTGGGCAAGCCCTTCAGCCCCGGCAACTCGGTTGTCTGGAAGTCCGGCTGCCCTTGATCCTCAGCCCGCGCGGCTTATGGCGTGGCCGTGCCTTCGGCGGCGCCGCTGGCCCCTGCTCCTGACTGCGGCAGGGGGGTGGCCGGTGGCGGGCTCCAGAGTGCCGGGGCTGCCGTGGGCACCAGATAGGCTGCTGCCGCCCAGCCAATGTTGCCTTGGGCATCCTGGACTCGCCAGAAGATGTCCGGCGGCGCGCTCTCGGGGCCGCCGAGCACCCGGAAGATCTCGCCTTCCTCCACGATCCTAATGGTGGCATAGTCGGGGCCCGGCCCGAAGCGCAGACGAAGCCCATAGGTGTCGGTGCCCTGCACCTTGACGAACCCGCCAGCCGCGATTCCCGTGGTCACACCGGCGGAACCGCTGACGCCGGTGGGGATCGCGGTAGCGACGACCTGAGGGGAGGAGGTGACGGTGCCACGAGCCTGAGTGGGGACGGCGGTCTGGGTCAGGGCCATCGCGGCTTGACTACTGACCACTTGCGGCGTTGCAGTTTCGAGAGCAGTCTGCTGGCCTGAATCGGCCAGGAAGAGCCAGGCGATGGCCACCAGTGCGAGCACCAAGAGGCCTGTGGCGACCAACTGGAGATTGAGACCGACCGGTGCCCGGCGATCCGCCTCAGCCGTGGGCTCGGTGCCAATGTCGTCGTAGTCAGTATCGTTCACCATTGCCTCCTTGCCGTGCCAATGGCTGCCGTGTGCGGCCATGAAACTCAGAGCCTTGGCGGCCTTCGGACTCTACTAATCAGTGAAGCACAGAGCCTGGAATGCTCTATGCGCGGGCGCGTTCGTACTCCGCAATGAGAGCGATCAGCACCTGGCCCATGAGGAGCTCGTAGCGGGCCAGCGATCGGCCGCCAGGGCTGGCTTCGCTGCCGCCGCCTCGGGTCTGCGCCGCCAGATCGACGTACATGCCCCGGTAGTAGAGAAAGGCGCCGACCGCGTCCCGCAGGCCGATGCCCCCGGCCATAGAGCGCCGAGCATAAGCCTCCGCGGCCGCCCTGGCTTCGGCCAAATAGCGTTCGTCATTGTCATCGCGCAGCAGGAACTGCATGACAATGCCAGCCAGGCGCTGACCGACCTCCCGCAGGTCCTCCACCAGACCAGCCTGCTCATAAGCCTGGTGCCAGGGTGCGGCCAACCCGGCAGTGGCCTCCATGGCGGCTTCGGAGCCACTACCCTCGAGCATCTGCATCATTCGCCGGCGGCTGAAGCGACGGTGACCACCCGGGGTTCGCTGGCAAGCGACCTTGCCGGTGTCGGCCCAGCGCCGCAGGGTCGAGGCGTGGACGCCAAGTAACCGACTGGCTTGACTGAGCGAAAGCCACTGATCAGCTGCGATCTTGCTCTGCATCGTGCACCGAACTCCTTTGACTATGGGATAGTGTGGTCTGATCCGGCATACAGAAGCTCCAGCCGGCCGAGCGCGCGGGAGTATAATGGCCGCTGGGCGCACGGTCAATGTTCGAGTCGCGGGCTGCAAGGACGATGCCCACGGGCACGCCAGCCAGTGTTCGGTCGCTACTGGCCGTGGGCGGCAGGGGTGCGTTGAGCGGCCGACTGAGATGGGGGACGCTGTTGGCATTGGCCCTGGCCTTCGCCAGCGCTGAAGCGGGCATGGCCCAGCTTCCAGAGGGCGATGTCTCTGGTCGGGTTGCCGCTCTGCAGCAAGCCTTCCAGGGCGTTGCCGATGCCGCAGCTTCGGGCGCCTGGCCTCAGGCCGACACTGCTTTCAATGGGGTGCTCGAGACCCTCGATCGTTATCGTCCGGCAATGGAAGCTGAGCTGGGGAGTTCAGCCACGGACGTCTTCGCGGCTATCGATGGCCTTCTGGCGGACCTTGACCTGGCGCTGAAGGCCGAAGACGAACTTCGGGTGCAGGCGGTCGTCGGCGTGTGCCGCGCCCGACTGGGCCGGCTGTTGCCCGGCGCGGTGGAGGGCGGGCCACCCGAGGAAGCGACGGCCGATGTTCTGCGGTGGCGCTCAGCCGTGGAGGTTGTGGTGGCGTTGGCCGAAGCCGGAGCGTGGCGCGACGCGCGGAATGCGGCTATCGAGCTGCATGCGGATATTCGTCGCCGCAGCCCCGCGGTGAGGCGGGCGGTTGGCGCGGCGGGAGAATGGGACATTGCCACGGCGCGGGTATTTGCCTTGCGGCTAAGGGATGCAGCCCTTGATCAGTCGCTGGCCGGCGTTCAGGCGGCGGCGTCTATTGCTCAAGAAGCGACCCAAGGACTGCTGAGGCTGCTCGGCATCGCGCCAACGGCAACCTTACCGGCAGAGCCGGCCCGGGGGACGAGTTACCAGATTGCGGCTGTGCTCGAGCCGGGCGGCGAGCGGGCGGTTGCGGTTTTGGTAGCGCGCGCCGTGCCGCGTCCGGGCTTGGGCGCTTGCCGGGTGCGCGTGCGGTGGAGCCCGCAGGCCCTGCGTCTGGGTGCTGTGCAATGGCTAGCCGGCGAGGGCACGTTGCGCCGCGATGACCTGGTCGGCGAGGCGGAGCTGAGCCTGCCACCGGCGCCGAGTGGACCGAGCGGCGACGTGACGATCGCTCGCCTGGAGCTGGAGGTGGTAGGCTCCACCGTCGATCCGCGGGCCTATTTGCCAGCGGAGGAGCTGGCGCGAATCGAGGGCGATCTGGCTGACGCCAGCGAAGCGGTGCGAAGGGGCGACTTGCCCGACGGAGCGCGCCTGGTTACGGACGCATACATAGTCATGGCCAGGGGTCGTGGTCGGCCAGGGAGCCTTTACCAGCGACTGGACGAGATCGGTCATGCCGAGGATTGGAGCCGGAAGCTGCTGGCGGTGCTGGAGTCGTTGAGCGAGCCGGCGGCGACGGACGTCATCGTGGCCGGGTTAGCCGAGTCACGGGCTCTGCTCCAGGAAGCCCTGTCGGCCTACTTGCGGCACCTGGATCCGGACGGCATCCCGATTACCGTCGAGGTGCTCGAGGCCTATGACACAGCGGGTCAGCCTCTGCCGTTGGCGCCCTCCCAGCAGGGCGTGGTACCGCTTCGCCAGGGCCAACGGACGGTGATCGCCACGCTGCAGCCCGAGCGCACAAGGCCGAGCTCGTCGTTGGTGCGCCCGGAGCTGCCGCCCACGGCGTCGACTGAGGGGACGCCAACGCCAGCGGGCCTCGCTGGCTTGTCGCTGGTGCCGGGTTCTGGCCAGGTCGGCGCAGTGGTGACTGAAGGACAGATGGATCACCCGGCGGCACCGCGCCCAATCGGGCCGCGGCAGTTGCTTGGGCCCTTACTGGCACTGACTCTGGGGACAGTGCTGGCCAGCCTGGCAGCCATGGCAGGCGAGCCGGGCGCGGCGCTGGCGGGCCGCCGTCCCGGTACGCCCGGGCGTCCGGGAGGGGAGGGGCCACCCTCCATAGGAGCTGGGTCCTAGGGCGCCGCGGTGCCGATTGGCCTGGCCTAAGGCGGGCTGGGAAACTCAATGCTGAGCAGACGCCACCGGCCGGCCTCGAGCGTCAGATGGGCGGCCAATCGCCCTGCGGGCCGGCCGTCATAGAGGACTCGAGCCACCACCGAAGCGTCGGTCTGGCCGCGTCGGGCCGGAGAGCCGAACTGAGCGCTGATGATCTCCAGACCACGATATCCCGCGAATAGCTCGCGATCGGCGAACTGCGCTGCCACGTCCTCCACTCTGACGGTCCTCAGCGCTTGCCGCGCAAACAGGCGATGGCCGGCGCGCGTGTCTCCCTCTACGCCAGCTTGCATATAGGCGTCGAGGACGGGGACCACCGCCCGTGCCGTGCGCGGACCGGCAACCGTCAGGAAGAGGTAGACGGCAACCAAGAAAAGCACGAAGAAGCCCACGCCACCAGCCAGCAAGCGCACGAAGACTTCCTGCTGGACAGCGAGACGCGCCTGCTGACGGCGGCTCAGGACGCGCCGTGAGCCCGGGGAGTGCTCGCTCATCGCTGCCCCAGCGATGGCCGTAGCCGCCGCAGTGGGCCCCCGACCCTCGGGGGCCCCAGCCTGCGGGCGGCGATCACCGCTACTCCAGCACGTAGATGCCGCGTTGGGCGCACATTTCCTTGAGTATGTCAGGCCAGACCGTTACGCTGACCTCGCCCAGGTGAGCCTTGCGCAATAGCTGCATGTAGGTTCGGGATTGGCCGATACCACCGCCGATGCTCAGCGGGATCTCGTCGTTCAGGATCTGCTGGTGGTATGGCAGTTGCAGGAAGTCCAACTGGCCGGTTAGCTCGAGCTGCTTGACCAGGGTGTCCTTAGTGACGCGGATGCCCATCGACGTGAGCTCGTGACGCCGCTTGGTGACGTGGTTCCACACGAGAATGTCGCCGTTGAGCCCGTGCATGGGACGGCCATCGTCGGAGACGGTCTCGGTCACCCAGTCGTCGTAGTCGGCGGCCCGCATCTCGTGGGGATAGCCGTCCTTGAGCACCCAGCCGATGCCGATGATGAAGATCGCAGGATGCTCCTGCAGGACCCGCGTTTCCCGCTGCTTACGCGGCAGGTCGGGGTACATATCGAGGAGATCCTCCGCATGAATGAAAGTAAGCTCCTCGGGCAGGTTGGGATAGCGCGGGTCTTTCAGCTGGGGGAACATATCCTGCACCAAACGTTCCGCACCCGTGAGCACGCGCCAGATGCGGCGCACGGTGTCCTTCAGAAAGACCAGGTTACGCTCCTCCGGGGTGATCACGCGCTCCCAATCCCACTGGTCGACGTAGGCGCTGTGGTCGTGATCCAGGAAGTAGTCCTTGCGCACCGCGCGCATGTCAGTCAGGATGCCCTCACCCGGCCCCATGCCGAACTGCTTGAGAGCCGGTCGCTTCCACTTGGTGGCGGCCTGGACGACCTGGGCGTCGATAGGGTGCTGGTCGCGATCGTTGGAGATGTGGAACTGAATGGGCGTGCGAGAACCGTCGCGGTCCAGCATGTCGTTCACCCCGCTGCGAACATCGACGATGAGAGGCACGACCACCCGAATCAGGTTTAGTTCTTTGCACAGCTCGCGCTCGATGTAATCCTTCGCTGCGAAGAGCGCAATCTGTGTGTCGCGCGGACTCAGCAGCGACCGGTAGTCCGTCGGCAGGATCTTCTCCAGCTCCTCGTATGAGCCGATCCCCGGCCCCGCCAGATCCGCTCTTTTGTCGGTCATTGTTCGGCCAACTCCTCTCTTAGTTCGTTTTGGAAAAGGGAAGTCGAAAGGCTGTTACCAGCCGTACTTCGCGATCAAGGCGTCCATGGCTGGATCATCGGGCACCGTCGGATCCATCCATGCCGAGTTCCACTCCACAAGCTGACAGGCCCCCCCGGGCTGAATCGCCACCACCAGCCGGCCGACGCGCCGTCCGGCAGTCGACGGGGTGCGAATGGGCCGTTCTGCTACGACTACAAGGGTCTGGGTGCCTGGGGCGTTGATGACGCCAACCGGATCAGACTCCGCTCGCGCGCCGATGGCAATGTCTATGCCTGGGATCAGACCAGCGACTGCCGTCGTGAAGGAGAGGTCAGCATTCGACAACAGGACGATCAGGTCGGCCTTTTCCTCAAGTTCCTTGACAACGGGTGCCAATGCCGCCAACGGATCGCGCACGTCGAACTCGGCGCTTGGCTGTTCTGGAACCCGTGCAAGGCCGATGATCCCGACCCGCTGGCCGGCTCCCTCCCAAATGAAGTATGCTGGCGCGAGTTGTTCACCAGTCGCCCTGACAAACACGTTGGCGGACACCATTGCGAATTGTGCTTCGGCCATCCGCTGACGGAGCACGGCCAGGCCCAGTTCCAGTTCCCGCGGACCGATGGCCATGGCGGCGTAGCCCATCAGGTTCATGGCCTCCACGATCAGCTGGCCCTTGGTCTCACGGCCGGGACGGAACGGCCCGGTGAGCGCGTCTCCGGTGTCCACCAGAAGCAGTCCTGGGTGCTGCGCCCGCTGCTGGCGTACGTAGGTCGCCTTCCGGCGGAACCCGCCGGTCGGTTGGGTCGGTCAGCCGCATGGCAGTGCCTCGCCCCAGTTATCGTTGGTGTGCAGTATCACCAGCTGAGAGCCGGTCGGACTGGCCGATCCGACTGGCGAGGTGGTTGCCTCGCCGGTGACCGCCGGGACCGCAGTCTCTGGCCGCGGCTCTTCGCTCGCCAGACTCCCAGCCATGGAGTCTGAGGTTGCCCTGACGGCGGTTCCAGGACCCGGCGCCGGCTCACGCTCGGCCAGGGTAGCCACAGGCCGTGGTGCTGGTGCCGTGTCTAAGGGCTTGCCGCGCTCGGCCCGACCGCCGCACGCCGAGCCGGCGAAGACCAAGCACAGCACCCCTACCCGCACCATCAGCCCCCAGCCGGCCTCAGGCAACTGAGGACGAGCACTTGTCATTGGTCCATCCTCTCGCGGAACGAATTGAGCAACGCCGCCATGGCGGCGTCATCGGCAAACGAGTCGTCGAGCGTAATGGTGCGCCACGTCTCCCCGGTGAGGCGACCATCGCTCTGCAGGGTGGCCTGAAGCCGGCCCACGTAACGGCCGGTATGACCGGCCGAGGGTCGCTCTGCGGCCACCAAGAGCGCGCCGTTGCCCGGCAGCCGCTCAGCATGGTCGCGCACCCAGGTGGGATTGGCGGCGACGATGAGGCAGATACCAGGCTCCGAGCCGGCGACGTTCCGGACCTCGTCTGGTGTTAGGTTGGTGAGCACGATCACGGCGTGCACTAGCTCGCGCAGGCGGGGCAGCCACTCGGTGATGGCTGTTGCCGGATCGCCAATCCGGAAGCCAGGCACGGGCTGCTCGGGCGGACGGGTGATACCAAGAACGGCCAGGCGGTGATCACCCACGTCTAGCAAGGCGTACGGCTGGCTGACCGCTTTGCCATCCTGGCGCTGGGCATTGGCTGAGACCGTGGCATACTGCGCCTCGGCGAGGCGTTTGCCGAGGACTTCTGGACCCAGCCGGAGTTCGCGCTCCCCCAACGCCATGGCGTCATAGCCAACCGCGTTCATTGCCGCCACCACCGCCGCGCCTTTGGTCTGGTCGCCAAGTGTCCCGCTGCCGGTCCAGGCATCACCGGTATCCAGCACGAGGACGTGCGGCGTGCCAGTGCCGACGTAGCGCGCCGCCGCCTCGCGTTCCTGGCGGATGAGGGTTGCTCGCCGGCGGAACCCGCCAGCCGCGCCCGCGCCTCAGCCACAGGGCTCGACCTCGCCCCAGTTATCGTTGGTGTGCAGTACAACCAGTGCTTGTGGGGCCGGGTGAGCCGACTTAGGTTGGCGGGTTCCCGGTGCTGGCGGGGTAAAAGTAGGCGTGGCACAGCCTACGAGGAGCATGCCCAGGAGCAGACCCCCGAAGAGCCAGGTGCCACCGCGGTCAATCAGGCGCCGCTGAGCTTCCAGCAAGCCCATCGCCTCTCCTGGGGCCAGATCCCCGCCGGGCACTTCTAGTGGCCCGGGCTGCGACCGTGTCATCGCCCAAGCCACTCTGGCCGCCGCTTCTCGGCGAAGGCTCGCATGCCCTCCTTCTGGTCGGCGGTGGCAAATAGACCGTAGAAGAGCAAACGCTCGTATTCCAGACCCCGGTCCAGGTAATAGTCGAATACGGCATTCACCGCCCGCTTAGCCGCCTGAACCGCCAACGGTGCCTTGGCCGCTATCGTCCGGGCCAGCTCTTGGGCCTCCCTCAGGTACTGCTCCACTGGGACAACCCGGTTCACCAGTCCCATCGCCAGGGCCTCCTGAGCGCTGATGCGGCGACCGGTAAGGACCAGCTCCATCGCCCGCACTTTGCCTACGGCCTGGGCTAGCCGCTGGGTTCCGCCGGCCCCGGGGATGATCCCCAGATCGATCTCCGGCTGGCCGAACTGTGCGCTTTCGCTGGCCACGATCAGATCGCAGGCCATGGCGATCTCGTTACCGCCGCCCAGCGCCCAGCCGCTGACGGCGGCGATGATTGGCTTGCGCACTGCCCGGATGCCGGCCCAAGCGGCGAACCGATCTTCGCGCAAGTGGTCGGCCAGCGTGGCCTCCGTCATGTCCGCGATATCCGCTCCGGCGGCAAATGCCCGGTCGCTGCCGGTCAGCACGATGGCCCGGATTTCGTCGTCGGCGTCCAGGCCTCGCAGTGCTGCCAGGAGCTCAGCGATGAGCCCGTGGCTGAGCACATTGAGCGGCGGCCGATTGAGCCGCACCGTAGCGATGTTCTGATCGCGGTCTACGAGTACGAGGGAATCGGGCATAGCCATACCTCCCATTTGGCGAAGGGCTCGCCGTCGAGCCGCGTGCACTATGACGCTGTCGGGCTCGCAGCGATAGCCAGCTGGTGTATGCCAGGTCAGAACCGGCAGGAGCCCAGGCTGCTAGAGCTTGCGGTACTCCTCCAGGGCCTTGTCCTGGATCTCGCCCTGCCAGGTGTCAGGATCGAGCCACTCGCCCTTGATGTAGCCGCGGACGATCAGTGTCTGGAACGCATCGCCCGAGGCGTAGCTCTCGAAGTAAATGATGTGGTCCGGGTCACTGGTCGTCGACTTCTGGGTGATGCGGTCGCGGGGATCGTTCACCGATCCGCTAGATCGAACAATAGTCGCCGAATGGGTGCCGTTCGCCACGTTGCCTGCCAGCTGCGTGATGTACTCCTTGGCGACCGGCCGAAGATCGTCGAAAGCCATTCCTCTGCTCCTTAGATGACGAAATGCCGCGGCCACGACTCGGATCGGGCCTGTGGGCCGCGGGAACGAACTGAGTCCTAGTTTGCCACCGGCCCCGTCGCACGGTCAACAAACCTCGGGGTGCCCCACTCGAGGAGAGCACCATTGACAGAGGCTATCGGCCTGCGGGGCACTCGAGGTCAGCCCCCGTATGCCGTGACAACCATGCTGGCCCGCCCGTCGTGGCCCTGAGTGCGGTCCTCGGTGGCGATCGCGGGTCCCGCCCACTCTGACGTCTGCCGCGGCCACCACATCAGCTGGGGCCTGTGCTATCCTCGATCACCGGCTCGAGGCGCGTACTCGGCCTGAGGGCTTGCCCCGCACCAGGCGGCTGAGCACGGGCGTGGCCACCACGCTCGCGAGGCCGGCGGCGAAAGCGATGCCGGCCTCGACTGACGGCGAGGATTCTCGGCGTGGCAAGAAGCGGCGCATGCGGCGCGCCAGAGCCATGGCCGACGCCAGGCGCGCGGCGCTGATGGCGCTAGGAGTGTCAGGCGACTGCCTGGCGATGCGCTCGGCCATCAGCTGACCCACCGTGAGGCCTGCCAGGCCGGCGCACAACACAATGAGATCCTTGCTCAATCGCTTGTTCATCGTTGCCTCAGCATGGCATGTGACGCGGCGCCGGCGCCAGTGGCGGGTCGGAAGTCGGCTGCGCCTGTCGGTATATAAGGGCCCGTCGAGCCCACGTCAAGTCGCCCGGCATCGCCCGGCTTGCCCCAGCCAGCCGATGGGGATGGCCGTGGTGGCGGTTGACCAGGGGCGGCGGCTGCCTGGTCGGCCGCAGCCGTGGGAACTGCGGCCGGTCGCGCTTGGGTCGCAGGGCGCGCTGCTGGCTGGCGCCGCCTGCCTGCTTGCGATCAGTGCCCTGGGCTGTACCGTAGAGAGGACGCCAGTGACGCCGTCGCCTCCAGGTGTGTCCACCGTCGCAGCCATCGCTCTGCCCGCGGCCAGCGAGCATCCTGTCAGGGCGCGGTCTGATCCGACCGCCTGCAGCGTCTGCCCAGAACAGGAGGTCATCCGCCGCCGGGAAGCTCGCCGGAGTCTGGCGGCCGAAAGCATGGCCTCACCGACCGCGATGTCTGCCGCGGAGTTAGCGGCGCAAGAAGCGGCCTCGCCGAACGGAACAGTGCCGCCAGGGGCACCTGACGGGGCCGCGGCGCCTGATCCGATGACCAGTCAAACCGAGATGCCAATCGCTGAGCCCAGCGACAGCGCCCTAATCCCGGGCACGATCCACGTCTATCAGAAGTGGAACAATTGCGGGCCATCGGCGATGGTTATGGCGCTATCGGCACTGGGCATTCGCCGGGACCAACTGGAGGTGGCTGCCGAGCTGAAGCCTGACCGCGAGGACACCAACGTGGCGCCCGACGAGTTGGTGGCCTATGCGCTGCGTCAGGGTGTGATGGCCCGTGCCGCCTATGGGGGCAGTGTCGGCCAGCTGCGGCTCCTGGTGAGTCTGGGCGTGCCAGCAATAGCTGAGCAGTGGATCGATGTCGCCGGGCGCGGCGAAATGGGCCACTATCGCGTTGTCGTGGGCTTTGACCACCCGGCTGCCGAGCTTATCGTCCAGGACTCGTACTACGGACCGCTCCGGCGATACAGCTACCAGGCCTTCGAGGCCATGTGGCGCCCCTTCTCAGGGGCCTACGTCGTCCTGTATCCGCCAGAGCTCGAAGCCATGGTGCGCCAGGCGATGGGACCAGCCTGGGATGTTGCGGACTCGTGGCGGCGCATCCGGGATGAGCGCCTGCGTGAGCTGGCGGTGGATCCGAACGACCGTTGGTCCTGGTTCGGGCTGGGCGAGGCGGCGAGCCACCTGGGCGACCACGCCGCAGCCGTAGCGGCCTTTGAGCGGGCGATTGAGATTGGGCTGCCGTTCCGAACCTTTTGGTACCAGTTCGGTTACTATCGGTCCCTGGTGGCCACAGGTGCTTACGAGCGGACCATTGCCCACGCCGACCTCACCCTGGCCTCGATGAAGGGTGAGAACCTGGAGGAGTCCCATTACTGGCGTGGCGTGGCGTTGGCCCGGCTCGGTCGCTGGCCGGAGGCCGAGGCCAGCTTCGCGGCCGCTCTGGCGTACAATCCCGGTTTTGACGCGGCGCGCCGGGCGCTAGCCGGCGACATCCCGTGAAGCATCGCCGGCCCAGGAGTGACGTGCCGTGGCCTACCTCCAGCTTAGCCAGGCTCCACGCCGGAGCTCGAACAGGCCAAGCCGGCGGCCGGCGGCGACGTAGCCGGCCAACCCGAGGATCGAGCCAAGAGCAAGGTGCACAAGGCCCCGGGCCAGCGGGGGTAGCTCGTTGAGAGCCTGGATCTGCCCCAGGCCCCGCAGTGCCAGGAGGGTGACGCAGGCCATAACAGCGGCGGCCACCAGGGCCTGGCCCAAGTCGCGGGCGAGGGGCGTCAACGACAGCTCGGGCAACCGTTGCTTCAGCCACCACAGCAGCACTAGCACTTCGGCGCTGACGGCCAAAGAATTGGCTAGTGCCAGGCCGGACACGGCCATCGAACGGACCAGCAGGATGGCCAGGGCAATGTTGAGGGCGGCGGCCACGGCCGAGCCGACGAACGGCGTCCAGGTGTCCTGTTGAGCGTAGTAGGCCCGGGCGATAACCTCCAAAGTGACATGGCCGAAGAGCCCGATCGCCAGCATGGTGAGAGCCAGCGCGGTGATGCGTGCCGCGCGCTCATCGAAAGCGCCCGTGCGCAAGAGCACATCCACCACGGGTCTCGCCAGCAGCCACAGCAGAATCGCGCAGGGCACGGTGAGCGCCACGAGCGCCCGCAACGCCCTGGTGGCGGTAACGGCGAGAGCCTGGCGCTCCCGCAAAGCATACTGGGTGGCCAGTGTAGGGAACACCACCGTCCCGACGGCGCTGCCCAGCACGGTCTGGGGCATCTGGGCGATCAGCCAGGCGTAGTTGAATGCCGACAGGCTGCCCGGGTCCAGGCCGGTTGCCAGGCGGGTGGTGACCAGGGCTGCCAGGCGAATGGTTGCCAAAGCGAGAACGCGAGGCCACATTAGCCAAAAGACCCTCCGAGTGCCTGACAGCCCCAGCCACAAGCCCGGCCACCAGCGGAAGCCGCATTGGGCCAGCCCGGGCAGCTTGACTGCCAGGTGCAAGGCTGCGCCCAGCAAGACACCATACGCCAGACCACGGATGCCGTAACGGGGCGCCAACCAGATGGCGGCCGAGAGAATGCCAAGGTTGTAGGCAACGGGCGCGAGCGCCGGCAACAAGAAGCGCCCAAAGGCGTTGAGCATGCCCATCTGCAGGCCCGACACGCCAAAGATCACCGTTCCGATGAGGATCAGACGCATGAGCTGGACAGTCAGGGATTGGAGCGCCGGATCAAAGCCGGGCGCCAGGATGTAGCGGACTACCCATGGCGCCAGGATGGCCGCCGCGGAGGCGCTGGCTGCGGTGAGCAAGAAGACGATGTTCGTTACTCCGCTAGCGATCGCCCAGGCCCGTCGCACCTGGCCATGGGCCAGGGCCTCACTGAAAACCGGTAGGAAGGCGCTGACCAGAGCACCCCCGCCGATTAGCGTGAACAGCACGTCGGGCACGGCGAAGGCGGCAACATAGGCGTCGTATTCGGCCGAAGCACCAAAGTGGTGGGCGATCGCCCGCTCGCGCAGTAGCCCGACAACCTTGGAGGCCACGAAGGCGGCCATGACCAACACCGAGGAACGGGCCATGTGCCCTGGCGCGGAGAGTACCGATCCAGGGCGGGGAGTGGCGCTCGCGGTCCTATTCACCGGCTGGCTGCAGGCGGGCCAGGTAGGGCAAAGGCAGGCGCTGGCGATGGCCTGTCGGCGTCGTCGTCGCGGTGCGGGTTGGCGTGGCTTGGACAGAAGTTGGCGTGGTCGTTGGCGAGGCTGCTCGCTCGGCGATGGCGGCAATGCGGTGGCCGGTGCCGACCGAGATTTCGACTACGGCGAAGGTGACTTCGCCCCAACCAAAGTCGACATAAGGAGGCAGATCCCTCTCGCCCAGTGACCAGCTTCCGCCGTCGCTGACGACCATCCGGAACCGGAAGACTGGCTTCCCTGGCGCACGCACCTGAACCTCCAGAATGGCGTGGGGCGGAGCGGTGCCATGCAACCCGCGTCCTTGAGGGTCGAGCTCGGCCGTCAGTGGGGGTATGACCAGGGCCACTTCCGAGCCGGCAGCGTCGGTAAGCGACAACGTGTCGCCAACGGCTAAGCCGATCGGCACACCTTCCGCCGAGCGCCACTGCCCGCGATAGACGCCGTAAGTGTCAGCAGCGGTCACCAGGGTGGCCAGCTTCATTGACCCTCGCTGCAGTTCGCCGCGCAGCGGTCCGAAGGGTGCCGCCAAGCCGGTCACCGTTGCCTGGCCGATTGTCAGCTCAACGCGTGGTACCACCAGGCGCACGAAGGTGGACTGGCCTTGAGCGTCGCTAACCGCCAGGGTAATCGCGGTGCCTGCGGGCAAGGGTTCAGCGGGCCGCGGCGCGGTGACCAGAATGTCGAATCGGCCATCCGCGCCGCTCATCACTCGATTCGTCGCCACGGGGAGCCGGTCGACGGCCTGGCCAGTGACCAGAATCCTGCGACTGGGCGCGGTGTGCCCGACTATTCGCCGGGTCTCCTCGTCCAGTGAGGCCTCAATGGCAATGACCTGATGCTGGACTCTGGCCACCAGGGGCGTCGCGCCCGCCGCGGGCCCGATGGCCTGCAGACGAACGTCATCGCCCGCCGCAAGGGCTCTCTCTAGTCCGCTGGCGTCGCTCAGGACCAAGTCAAACGTGCCGTCTGGTCTAGCCGTCGCCCCGGCAGCAGCCAATGGCTCACCGCCGCGGCTGGCTATCACTTCGACAGCTGCTCCGGGTGCCACCTGGCCGCTGACCTGGCTGCCACCCAGCTGAGCGCGCAAACTGGGCGCTGACCATTGGCGACGGAAAGTGGCGCCCACCTGGTCGGTGTAGCTGACCAGAATGCGACTGCCAGCAGCGCCAGCCAGACCTGTGGGCAGCGCAGCGGAATACGTACCGCTGCTGCTGACCTCGCATACTCCCTGCCAAGCCGCGCCAGGATGCTCCAATGGATTAAGCCAGCTCAGCTGCAGGATGCTCTCCGGCGGTGCGCGGCCCACGACCTGGTCGGTGGTCGTGTCATCCACTGTCAGTAGGGGAACTGCCACGCGCGTCGCAGCATGGTCGTACTGGAGAACGAGCTCATCGTTGATTTGCGGCGGGACAGCCGACCCATCCCGGTTTCTCAGGACCAGGCCGAACCAGCCCGCCTCATCCGCCTGGCCGGCCGCCGACGCTGCCGGTCCGGTGCCCGGCCGGTGCAAGGTGACGGTCACGAGGGACGCAGGCGTGATGTACCCGGCCACGCGGCCTTCATCCAGACTGACCTCCAGAAGCGCCGCCTCGGTCCAGGCTTCGATAACCGCCCGCTCACCGGCCAGCCGGCATTCCGCCTGCACCCGGTCCCCGGCCTCCAGGTCCCAGTCAGGAGCCAGCGGCAGCAGGAAGTGGCCATCTGGATCAGGCGAGGTCGTGCGCACCAGACCGCCACCACGGGCCCCATGTACCGACAATGTCAGAGGCAGGCCAACAGGCCCTATGCCGGCCACGATGTCGCCGACAAGGTTGGCTTCCACGTACAAGGCGGGGACTTCGATATCGAGTTGGTAGTCCACGGCCTCGATGGCGACGTGATCACCCTCCAGGATCGGCATGGGTAGGCTGGAGGGGTCGGTCAGCGTCACCGACCAGTGGTGGTCCACCACGTCCGCTGCCGGGCCGCGCACGGTAGTGGTGAGCGCCGCAGTGAAGCCGCTGCGATGCAACAGGACCGTCAACGGAAGACCGGATGTCGAGGTGCCATGCAGTATGGCACTGCCATGCGACAGCCGAAGTTCTGGTGCTGCCCAGGGAAAGACGAATTCCTCCTCTTCGAGCCGCCAGACTCGCACCAGCCCGGTCGTTCCTGGCACGATGTCGTACTGGCGCCCCAAATGCGCCTCGAACTGGCCGTCGGCGTCAGCGGCCACAATGGCCGTGGCCTGCTCGGCACCATCCACCGTCACCCATACGGTTGCGCCCGGGATGGCCGTGCCATACACGACGTCGCGGGTCTCGTCGATCTCGACCTTCGCCGCCGGCAGCAGCAGGTCCAGGGCTGCGCCACTCCCGCTGGCCACGAGCAGTCGCTGGCCGCCGCGCATGCGCACCGGTCCCCGGCTGCCGTTCAGAATGAGGCTGAAGTGGCCGCTCTCGTCAGTCTGCGCGTGGCCTTCGGCCAGAACGCCGCCGCCTCCGGATTCGCGGAGTGTGGCCTGGACACTGGCATGGGCATCGGCGACGCCGGTCACGATGGCGTGCTGAAGCCAAACCTGAACCGTTCGAACAGCCGCATACTTACTTGCCTCGGCCGCTCCGCTCAGTTCCAGCACCGCCCCCATTGTGGCCGGGCGGCCGGGCGCGAGTGCCGCGACGAAACAAGCCAGCAACCCTAGCGCCCAAAGCAATCGCCAGGACTGGTCGGGCTTGACTGGGCGCTGCCGACTCGGAGTGGCTGCCCGCTCGGCCGGCCGGCCTACCTGGGTGTCGGCTACAGTTCCCGGCTTACGGCCTGCCATGCCAGTGATTCCAGCAGAGCACGCGATTCATCCATGAGCCCGGTGGCCGGCAGCGCTTGCACGGCCGTGGCCGACCAGCGCCGCGCCTCTGCTGATGCTTGCTCCCGCACGCCCGCGTCGGCAATAAGGTCGGCCAGAGCAAGGGCCTCTTGGGCCTCGCGGCGCTCCAGAGCGAAGAATGCTCTCAGCTGTCCGGCCAGATCGGGTTGCTCGAGGGCAAGCAGAACCGGCAGGGTCTTCTTGCCGCGCTGCAGGTCCCGGGCCACCGGCTTGCCGCTGGTGGTTTCGGTTGACCACAGCCCCAGGATATCGTCCTGGATCTGGAAGGCGATGCCCAGGGCCTCGCCGTACCTCGTCAGTCTGTCGGCGAGCGGGGCCAGTCCGCCGCCGGCCAGGGCACCCAAAGCAGCGGCCGCTCCGAACAATGCGCCCGTCTTGCGGGCGACCATCGCCAGGTAGTCGCTGACGCTTACCGCAGTCTGCCCTTCGAAGAGCAGATCGAGGTACTGCCCCTCGGCAAGCATACGGCAGGCTCCGGCGTATCGGCGGACCATCTCCACCTGGGTCGTCTCTGCCATAGCGCCAGCGACCAGCAAACGTTGGGCAATGGCCCACAGGACGTCACCAGCATTTATGGCCTGCCCGACACCGACCAGAGACCAGAGCGACGGCCGGCCACGGCGTATGTGGTCGCCATCCTCGATGTCGTCATGGATGAGGGAGAAGGCGTGGGTCAACTCGATGGCGGCCGCGGGGGAAATAGCTGCCGCCGGATCACCTCCTAGAGCTTGACACGAGTGCAGGCACAGACCGGCACGCAGGCTCTTGCCACTCCGGCCCGGAGCGGGCTGACCTTCAAGGTCCGTCCAGCCCAGATGGTAAGTCAGCCAGGCGGACAGGCCGCTCAGCCGCTCGTCGGCAGGCGCCACTGCCCACCGCATTTTCTCGAAGACCAAAGGCAGGCATGGGTGGCTGGCAAAGGCTGCCATGCCGGGTTGCGGCTGGAGGCTCCCGGCCCAGTGTTCCGGGTCTCGCGTTCCCGGCTCTGACTGCGGCGAGCAACTAGACATCGGACACTCTTACCAGCGCCGGAGTGCCGCGCAGCGAGGCCAGATCTGGAACGCCAATGGCAAACATGGCGATCCGGAGAGTGTCGAGAAGCACGTCCAACCGCTCGATGACGGCCTCGGCCGATTGACTGGCGGGGGCCAGGAAGGGGGCAGCCAGACCGGCCAGCTGGGCGCCCATGGCCAGCGCCTTGGCAATGTCCACGCCATCCCGAAGGCCACCGCTAGCGATCACCGGCGTGTGCGGCAGGGCGGCCAGGACTGCCTGGAGGCAACGGGCCGTAGGGATACCCCAGCTGGCGAAGGTTGCAGCCACCTCCCGTCGGTGTGCTGTCGTCGAGCGTTGCTTCTCCACTTCACTCCAGCTGGTGCCGCCAGCACCGGCGACGTCGATCGCAGCCACACCAGCATCGACCAGTTGGCGAGCCACCTCGGCCGAGAGCCCCCAGCCGACTTCCTTGACAATCAATGGTACTGGTAGAGCGGCCGCACAGGCCTCGATGCGCTTGAGCAGCCCTCGCCAGCACGTATTGCCTTCGGGCTGCAGCGCTTCCTGCAAGGGGTTCAGATGCAAGACCAGGGCGTCTGCGCCTATCAGCTCGACTGCTCGCTGACACTCGGCCACTCCGTAGCCGTAGTTCAGCTGCACCGCCCCGAGATTGGCCAGCAGCATAATGTTGGGTGCCACGGAGCGTAGGTCGAAAGTGCTTGTCAAAGACGGCGAGTCGAGCATCGCTCGCTGGGAGCCGACCGCCAGGGTAATACGCCGTGCCTCGGCCGCCTCAGCCAGGTGCCGGTTGATTGTGCCCAGGCCTGATGCGCCGCCGGTCATGGCCGAGATGAGCAGCGGAGCCTCGAACGGGTGGCCGAGGAAAGAGCCAGCCAGCGAGATGTCCTGGAGGTCAAGCTCAGGCAGCGCCCGGTGGATGAATGCATAGTCCTCGAAGCCAGTCCTCTGGCCACTGGCCACACCACCAGCGAGCACGATGCGTACGTGATCTAGCTTGCGATCGGACGTTGAGGAGTCTTCTCCAGCCATGGGCTAACCGATGGGCGTGGCCCGTGGCCCCCGGTCAAACGAGCCACGAAGCCCCAAGGTTGCGATGACTGTCCCGCCAGTCAACGCGTCGCTTTGCCAGTATGGAGTACCCCACGACGCCAGTCAAGAGTTGGGTGCGGCGTGAATTGACCGCTTGCCTGAGGCCAGGCTATAACTACTCGGCCTGAGCCGGCCATCGGGGCCGTAGCTGCAGAGGACGAGGAGGACCAGAACATGGCCATGACACGCGAGCAGATTCTCGAGCACATCCGCGAGATCGTCGTGGAGAAGCTGAGTGTCGAGCCCGAAGACGTGACCCTGGAGGCGAGGTTCCGAGACGATCTCAATGCCGATTCCCTTGACCTGGCCGAGATGATCATGGACTTCGAGGACAAGTTCGACGTCGGGAACATCGGAGAGGAGGACGCCAACAAAATCCAAACCGTTGGTGACGCCGTAGACTACATCTATGGCAGGCTGTCGGTTGCGTGAGGTGAAGGGACTATTCCCCTGGCTGGTCCGTGTAGCGCACGAGTCGTGGCCTGCTCACGGACGGCATCAGGAAGCCTTCGCAGTCCGGCTGCCGGCTAGCCGCCGGCAGTGTCTGTCAGTGCGGGCTGTGTTATAATTCGCAACCGTCCCACCCAAGCATCATTCGCCGAGCATCTGTGTGAAGGAGGAACAGCATCATGCGGTCACTTATGCGCTCTGGTTTCCTGGCTGCGGTCGTCTTGACTGCAGCGGTTTCGCTCGTAGCGGCGCAGGAGGCGTCGCCGGCAGGCGCGCTGAGCGGGACCTTTGTCGGTGATCGAGGTGGCGCGTACGTCGTGGTCGAGGTCGATCTGCCGGCCGCGACGGACGTCACCATCACGCTCGAACACTGGCCATGCCAGACCGGCCGGGCGATTGGCATCAATGTCTGGGGGCCTGGGGGCCTTCTGGCGCGCAGTCGCGAACGCAACGCCTGCACCCAGGTGGCCAGGTTCAATAGCGGGGACGGCGGGAAAGCCACCATCCAGGCCTTCAACTATCTGCACGGCGTAGGCACCTGGTACTCGCTGTCCGCTGAGGGCATCACCTTGCCGGGTGCTGTGGCACCCGCCGCCGCAGCCGAGGCGCCGGCCGCACCGGCACCGGCTGAGGCCGAGGCGGCACCGGCTGAACCAGTCGAGGCCAAGGTCGAGGCCCCCGCGGCAGCCGAGGCAGCGCCAGCACCAGCACCGGCGGCAGCAGTGAAGGTTGAGGGCGCCACGGTTCTTGGTAACCTGGGCGGCGCGTATGGAGTCCACGAGCTAGCTGTGACGGCGGGCCATACCTACAAGGTCACTATGACTTACGGGCTGGACCGCGGTGGCGAGTGGAAGAGCGTTGGCTTCCATGTCTGGTGTCCAAGCGGTTGGGCGGCATCGGGCAGGAAGGTGACTTGGGAGACCAAGCAGGCCACCTTCACCGCTGCCGAGGACGGGGTGTGCGGTATCCAGGTCTACAACTATCACCACGGGGTCACGCTGTTCTACAGCCTGGAGGCTGGTGAGTTCGTAGCTGAGTAAGCGCTGATTGGCGGCAACCGAAGTGGCCGGGCCTGGCCTATTGCCGGGCCCGGCTCGTGTTGTGTTTCGACCAAGCTGGAATACCTGACCGGTGCAGACCCGGTGGGCAATAGTGCGAATGCTGGATGGTCGTCTGGCGTGGCAGCGTGGGTGCCGGCCGCCCATGCTGCTAGTGGCGGTTTCGGGCCGGGGTAGTTTCCTAAGTCAGCCGCGAATAGGCCGCTGGGGGCCGTATCTAGCACGCCGGGGCGAACGTTCTACATGCGGGCAGTGACCCAATCCTGGCGCCGGAGGCCCGGCCGACGCCGACACTAGGACGTGGTGGACGGCAGCGGTTAGGGCGACCGGCCAGTGGGCGCACAGGGAGGGGAGGGTTAGCTTGACACAGGTTCGCGGGCCTGTGCAAGACTGTATGTGCGTGCGCAGCCATCCGCTTCGCGGGGGGATGGCGGGATGCCTCGCCTAGTCGCGCATCTTCTCGGCACGCCGCGTCTCTTCGTCGATGATCGGCCAGCTCAGCCGGCCTCGGCCAAAGCGCTGGCCTTGTTGTGCTACCTCGTGGCCAGCCGGCAAGTCCAGGCTCGCGATCGGCTGGCCGCCTTCTTCTGGCCGGACTATCCGGAACGCAATGCGTTGGCCAGCCTCCGGACTGCGCTCTACGAGATCCGGCGAAGCCTGGGCTCGGCCGCATCCTGCTTTCTACAGACCGACCGTCATCGCCTGGCCTTTGTGCCGGGGACGGAGAGCTGGATTGACGTGGCCATCGTGGATAGCGTCGGAGCCGAGGCTCAAGAGGGTCACGCGGAGCGGCTGGCGACCGCCATTGCTGCCTACGGCGGCGAGTTTCTCTCCGGTCTGACCCTGCCGGACTCGTGTGAATTCGATGACTGGGTGGCGCTCGAGCGTGAGCGGCTGGCTCAGCGACACCTGAGTCACCGGTGCCTCTTCGCTGAGCACTGCGCTGGCCAGGGCAACTATGGTCGGGCCATCGAGATGTTGCGGGCGGTCCTGGCTGAAGACCCGCTGCGCGAAGACGTTCACCGCCAGCTGATGCTGTACTACGTGCGGAGTGGGCAGCGCGCAGCCGCCTTAGGCGTTTATCGCGAGCTTGGTGAGCTTCTGGATCGCGAGCTCGGGATCCGCCCGCTGGAGAGTACCGCTGAGTTATATCGCCGCATCGAGGCGGGGGAGGCGCTGGAAGAAGCAGCGCCCGTGCCACACGTTGCGAGCCGGGCGGCGGCCCTGTTGTCCGCGGCCACCGAGGACGCTTTCCTGAGCCTCCGACCGACGAAGCTGGCCGGCAGACGGCACGAGCTCGAAGTCCTGGACCGGGCCTGGCAGGGCGTCTTGGCGGGGCGGGGCGGGGCGGTGGTCATTACTGGTGAGGCTGGGGTCGGCAAGAGCGCCTTGGTCGCTGAATTCGCTGCCCAGCTAGCGCCTGATGCGGCCCTCTTTCTTGGGCGCTGCCACGAAGCGACGGCCAGACAGCCGTATCAGCCGATTGCGGAGGCGCTGCGCACCGGGATGCGCGGTCGCCTGGGGGATGAGCTGGCGATCCCGCCGCCGTGGCGCCGATTGCTGGGACGACTGCTGCCCGAGCTCGCCGAGACGGCGTCGGAGGCGCTGCCTTTGGTGGCCGACGACCTGCGGGAGCGCGATCGCTTCTTCGACGCGATCTGGGCCTGCCTTCTGGCCGCCAGCGTGGCCCGACCGGTGCTCATGGTGGTGGATGACGCCCAGTGGGCAGACGAGACCTCGCTGGCGCTACTCACCTACTTGGGGAGTCGGGTTCAGTCGTGTCGCTGCCTCATGCTTGTGCTATGCCGCACTGAGGACTTAGACGCGGAGCGCCGGACGGCAATTCAGCGCCTGGTGGCCTGTGGACAGCGCCTGGCACTGTCGCCGCTAACGGCCGAGGAGACGGCGGCCCTCATTGGGGACATGGCCGCCAGTGCCCAGGATCCGATCCGCTTTGCCCGGCGGATTCATCGCGTGACAGGCGGCAATCCGTTCTTCGTCTTGGAGATCCTGCGCGCTTTGGTCGATCAAGGCACGCTGGGCATAGAGCCGACCGGCTGGACAACCTTGGCGCAGGCTGAGGCCGACGATTATGCCTGCATGCCAGTGCCTGACAGCGTCGCCGCGATTGTGGATGCCCGCCTGGATCGGCTGAATGACGATGCTCGGATGCTGGCTGAATGTGCGTCGGTGCTCAGACGGGACTTCGCCTTCGATCTGGTTCGCCAGCTCTCGGGTCTGCCCGTTCGCTCAGCGCTTGACGCTCTCGACGCGTTGATCAGGCAAGGGTTGATCCAGGAGCTGTCCTCGCCCGCAGGCAGCGTCGAGGTGCGATACGATTTCTGCCATAGCCTGGTGCGAGACCGTGTCTACGGCTCGATGTCCGGCGCCAGGCGGCAGGTGCTGCATCACCAGCTGGCCAGCATCCTGGAGCTCACGCCCGGGACACCACCCGACCGGGTGGCATATCACTATCTGCACGGCGGGGTGCGTGACCGGGCTGTGCAGTGGGCATTGCGCGCCGGAGTGGCAGCGCTGGCCGTTCATGGTGGCGAGGCCGCGCTTCGCTGTTTCGCCAGCGCGCGGGAGCTGGCGATTGATGCGGACGAAGAGCGCCAGGCGCTCACCGGCATCGGAGATGCCTACGTGAGCCTGGGGCGCCTGCGTGAAGGCATCATGGCCTTAGAGCAGGCCCTGGCGCTGGCGGAGGGTCAGGCGGAGAAGGCGGAGCTCTATCGCCGCATTGGCCGGGCGGAAGAGCGTCGAGGGGCGTACGATCGAGCGCTGGAAGCCTACGGACAGGCACGGCGGCTGCTGGCCGGGCAATCCTCGCTCAGGGCTCTACAGGTAACTGATGGTCTGGCCACTGTGTATGTGCGTCTGGGCCGGCACGCGCAAGCCATTGGTCTGTGCCTTGACGCTCTAGCCTGGCTGGCAGAGAACCAGGGCTTGCCTGAGGCCCGCGAGGCGGAGGCGTGGATCCAGAATACCCTGGGCATGGCCTATCTGCATGACGGGGACTATGAGCCGGCCGAGCGGGCACTGTCGCGCAGCCTTGAGCTCAAGCGGGCCCTTAAAGACCGCCAGGGAGAGGCAACGCTGCTGAACAACCTGGGCGCTCTCTGCTATCACCGCGGCGAGGATGAACGGGCGCGACAATACTATGAGGCGAGCCTCCGGATCAAGGAGGAGATCGGTGACTCCTACGGTCGGGCTATCGCTCTGACCAACCTGGCCCTGATGGAGACGCACCTGGGTGATTACGACCGAGCAGCAGAACACCTGGCGGCGGCGGAAGCCGCGGTGGGGCTGATGGGCGCGAGGTGGCTGGTGCCCGAGATCTGTCGCGTCGCCGCGCAACGGGCGCTCGCCGTCGGAGATGCCGCGGGAGCCCTGGCCTCAGCCGAGGCAGGCCTGGAGGCGGCTGAAGAGCTCGGCGTGCCGGCGTTCATTGGCGCGGCGCATCGCATGCTGGGCTTGGTGAAGGCCTCGGCCTTTGCTGATACCAGTGCCGCGCGGGAGCACTTCCAGACGAGCATGGCGGTCTTCGAGATGCTGTCCAATGAGCATGAGCTGGCCAAGACTCAGGCGGCGTACGGCGAGGTACTGCAAGCCCATGGTGAGCCTGAAGAAGCGGCTGAGCTCCTCCGTCAAGCGGCAGCGATCTTCGAACGGTCGGGTGCCCATGGCCGCCGCCGGCGGCTGGATGCCTTGCTGGCGCGCTAGCGCACAGTGCGGCTGGCGGTCAACGTTCTCCCCGGGCGCAAAGTGCCACCGACTCGCCGGAGGCGACGCTAACTCTGGTGGAGGTAGACGCCGTTGGGATCGGCGATTTCTGGCTCAGGCCAGCTGGCTGAGGCACGGCGAGCAGGCGAGACGTTGGCGTAGGGTTCTAGCCACAGCCCAAGCACCTCGCTGGCCATGGTCCGCAGTACGTCCTGAGCGGCGAGAAGCGATGCGCCGGCCGGTGCAGCCAGGATCTCGTCGGCCAGCTCGAGGGCGGTGGCCACTGCGGCGGGCGTGTTCAGGTCGTCATCCAGGGCATTAGTGAAACGGGGACCGTAAGCACCCGGGTCCAACTCGGGACCTCGACCCGACTCGCGCTCCATGGCCGCGTGCAGAGTCCGCATCGCGCCAGCAGCCATAGCCAGCGATTCGCCGCTCCACTCCCAGGCCTGGCGGTAATGATTGAGCAGCAACAGCAAACGCAATTGATCGGGCTCCACTGCCTGAAGCAGGTCGTCGACCAGCACCAGGTTGCCCAGGCTCTTGGACATTTTGGCTCCGTCCTTGCGCACCATAGCCGTGTGGACCCAATTCCGGACCCAAGGTCGGACTCCGCTCACTGCCTCGGAGATGGCGATGCAACAGGCGTGGTGTGGAAAGAGCAGGTCGGCGCCACCGCCCTGGATGTCGACCTGGGGGCCCAACAGGGCGCTAGCCATGGCTGAGCACTCAACGTGCCAGCCGGGTCGCCCCAGCCCCCAGGGACTAGACCAGGCTGGCTCGCCAGGTGCTGCCCCCTGCCACAGCACGAAGTCCAGGGGATCTGTCTTGTTGGGGTCGTCGATCCGCGTGCCGCGCTCGGCGGCGATGCGGACCAGTTCCGTGTGGGGTAGCTGAGCGATGGTCGCAAAATCGGTGTCGCTGGCCACCCTGAAGTAGACGTTGCCCCCGGCGATGTACGCCCGTCCAAGGCTTAGCAGCCGCTCCACGAGCTCCTGAATGGCTCTCACGTAAGCCGTCGCGCCCGGATAGTGATCAGGCGCCAACACGTTTAGCCTGGCCATGTCGGTGATGAAGCGCAGGGTCCACTCCCGGCCCAGCTGACGCCAGTCGGTGCCGGTCTCCGCCGCCCGGCGCAGGATGTCGTCGTCAATGTCGGTCACGCACTGCACGTAGCGTACCGGCCAGCGATGGGCGGTGTGCACGAAGCGCCGCAGTACATCGAACATGACGTAGGTGAAAGCATGGCCCAGATGGGTGGTGTCGTAGGGCGTGATGCCACAGACGTACATTGCCACGGGCGATCCGGTCCGGGGTTTGAAGCGTTCGACCTGGCGACTCAGGGAGTTGTAGAGCTTCATGGCCGCACCTGGGCGGTGCAGTATAGGGAGCCAGCTGCCAGCGGTCCAACCTCCATCCTCGGCAGGCTGGTCTCGGCGGGCCGTTGCGCGCCTTGTCGCACTGACGTGCTCAGGGCGAGAGATGAATACAATGGCAGGCATGACCTGGCCGTCTGCTTCCCGCTGGGGCAGAGGGGATCTGGCGCTACGGGCCTGCTTTGGCCTGGTTCTCCTCGGGTCGACAGCGTGCAGTTCACGAACCATCGTTCAGCCCGTGGCACCCGACCACGCCACCTACACACCGCCCGCCGTGGACGCCAGGCTGCTGCCCACCCGACAGCCGATTACGCCCACCCCAACCCTCGGTCCCCCGGCTACGCGAGTGGTGGAGCTACGCGAGCCACTGTCCTTGCCGGAGGGCTTTGGGGTGAGCATCTACGCCGAACGTCTGGGTCGGGTTGCGTTACTGGCCACCGCGCCGACCGGCGAGGTTTTCGCGACTGTACCTGACAAGAACCAGATCCTGGTCATGCCCGATCAGGACCGGGATGGCGTTGCTGACCAGGTGCTCACCTACGTGAGCGGCTACCCACTCAATCAACCCTCAGGTCTGACCTTCTGGGCCGAATGGTTGTACGTGGCCAACACCGACAGCGTGTGGCGCTTTGCCTATGCGCCCGGCGATGTCGCCCCGTGGCGCCCGCCCCAGCACATAGTCGATCTGCCTGGTGGTGGCGACCACTGGGCCCGCGGGCTGGCCTTTGGGCTTGACGACAGGCTGTATGTCGCAGTGGGCTCCAGCTGCAATGTGTGCCTCGAGCCCGACGTCCGGCGCGCGGCCATCTTGCGGCATGGCCCCGAGGGCCAGGCGCCGGCCATCTTTGCTCTCGGCCTACGTGATCCGGTTGGTCTGGCCGTCGATCCCCGGACCGGCTGGATCTGGGCTGGCGACTGCGGCCGGGACGGTCTGGGCCCCGATTTTCCCCCCGACGAGATCAACCACGTCACCGCGGGAGACCACTACGGCTGGCCGTTTTGTCTGGGGCGCAACATCCCTGAACGGGAGCTGGGCAACGATCCCCGCCTTTGCGAGCACACCCGCTGGCCGACCATCGAGCTGCCGGCCCACTCGGTGCCACGAGGTTTGGCCTTCTACGCCGCCGATCAGTTCCCGGACCACTACCGGGGCAACCTTTTTGTGGCGCTGGCCGGAGATCGGCGCTATCGGACTGGGGCGGGCTTTCGCATCATCCGCGTGCCATTCAGCGCCGGCATGCCCAGTGGCCAGTCCCTGGACTTCGCCACCGGCTGGCTATGGCCCGACCTGGAGCCATGGGGCCAGCCTTACGGACTCACCGTGGCAGCCGATGGTTCCTTGCTCACGGGCGACATGCTCAGCGAGCGCATCTACCGCGTTTTCTACCGCCGCTAATGGCGCTCAGGTCAATCGGATCCCCGCCACACGCGCCAGCAAGGCCGCCTGAGGGCCGGATGCCTGATCACTCTGGTCCACAAGGCGTGGTGGGCTCAGGGCGCCCTGCGGACTGCGGCAGTCTGGTTCCCAACGAAAGTGCGACCGTGGCGGGCCAGGCGCACTCGGCGCCTGCAGTCGGCAGGCGCTATATAATCGGCGGCGGCACCTGTAAGCTCAGGAGGTGAGGGGAAAGGTGAGCTATAGGAGATTCCTGGCTCTTAGCATGGCGGCGGGCGTGTTGGCGCTGGGTCATCGCCTGCTGGTTGTTGCCGCGCGCCCGGCCCAGGCGCCTGCGTTCTTCGTCAACACGACAGCTGACCTGGCCTACCAGCCGTCACACTGCAAGCCCGATGCGCTTTGTCCTTTGCGCTCAGCGCTCCTGCGCGCCGACCAGCAGCGGGGCGTGGTGCGGGCCTGTTACAGCCCACAGGAGGTCTCGGGTGCGGCCGGCTGCCCTGCCGGTGCCCGACCGTTGCCGACCACCGACCGGGGCTATGATCCGGCCACCGGCCGCTGGACTTTCGAGCTGCTGGCCGATCTGGGATCTCTGGAGGTTCTCACCGGGGGCCTGACGGTTGACTTCGCGCAAGACGTGCCGAACTGGAATGGGCCGCAGGACAACCGGATCGTCATTGTCAGCCGATCGGTCGAGAATAGCTACGGGCTAATCGTGGCCTCCAGCCGGAACACCCTGCGGGGTTTCGAAATGCGCGGGCGTTTCGAGATCGCGGCTCTGGATCTGCGGTCCGCCGCTTCGAGCAACGTGCTGGGTCCAGGCCTGGTCTTTACTGGCATTGAACCGGGCGGTGCCGTCTGGATCCGCCACCCCGATTCCCGCAACAATCGCCTGATTGGCTCTTGGTGCGGGCTGAGTGGCCAGGGGACCGTGCCCGACCCGGTGGCAGGTGACTGCGTGCGCCTGACGCGCGGGACGCGCGGCAACCTGATCGGCGGCTCTGAGGCGGCCGAACGGAATGTGCTGGCGGCCAGCCGCTTTGGCTCTGGCGTCCTCGTGGACGCCGAGCTTAGCTCGGGTACGACGGAGAACCGCATCGAGGGCAATTGGATCGGCCTCGATGTCCAGGGAAAGCCCGTCGGTGCCGTCTATGGAGTGAGCATCACCCAACAGGCGGCGAACACGGCCGTGGTGGCCAATACGATCGGTGGCAACCGCTCTGACGGTGTCGTGGTTGATGGGCAGATCTTCGGAACCCGGATTGAGGACAATCGGATTGGCATCGGGGCGGCCGACGACCGGGCTTGCGGCAATGGCCGTTGGGGGATTCGGGTGAGGAACGGGGCCGTTCGGACAGTGATCGCCCGCAATCGGATTGCCAACAACACGGCTGGCGGGATTGCCGTGAGCGGCTCAACCACGCGCCAAAACCAGATCACCGAGAACCGGATCACCGCCAACGGCGGCCGGGCAATAGCCGTGTTGGCTGGCGCCAACGATGGCCTGGCCGCCCCCCGCTTGCTTCAGGTGTCGGAGACGGGTGTAATTGGCCAGGGCTGTGGCGGCTGTACTATCGAGGTCTTCTCCGACCCGGGCAGCGAAGCGGACAGCTTCGAAGGCCGGGTGCGCTCGGATCAGGCAACGGGCCTGTTTGTTTTCGAGAAGGCGGCGCGGGCATTTCGACACGGTAACGTTGCGGTGACTGGGACCGACCTCAACGGCAACACCTCGAGCCTGTCTGACTCCTGGCCTTTGCCGGGTCGGCCAACGCCAACGCGCGCCGCCCCGACGGCGGTCACTACGCCGACCCGGCCGCCAAACTTGAACTGGAGCCTGTTCTTGCCGCGGTCAGAGCGGCCGACGGTCTACGGCGATCGCTGAGGCCCCAGACAACGGCAGCAAGGGCCGCGCATACAGCAAAACCACCGCCAAACCGGGGAGAGCACATGAGACAACGGAAGAAAGCGGAGGAGGCTCACCTAGGGGCCGGTGCGCTTCTGGCTACGGCCCTGGGATCGGCTGCTCTGGTCATCGCGGTCGGCGGAGCACTAACCTGGTGGCTGGTGGGCGTTCGCCCGGTCCAGCTGGCCGAGCGACCTGTAGCTGGGGGCATGGCCACACAGACCGCCGCCAGTTCGGTTGAGGTGCCCTCGCCGACGGCAGGTTGGCTGATTGGGCCGACCGCGGCTCCGCAGGAGGCGGGCACCTGGCTCACTGCGGACGGGTTTGCCGGTCTCGGTCCGACCACGGCCGCGGTATCACTCGTCGTCTTCCTTGACTACAACTGCCCGAACTCCAGGCAGTTTGCCCTGGAGATAATGCCCTGGCTGCGCGAAACCTGGCTCCAGCAGGGCCTGATAACCTTGGTGCTGCGTGATTTCGCGGTACTGGGCGAGTCCTCGGTGCGTGCTGCGGTGGCTGCGCACTGTGCTGGCGAGCAGGGACGCTATGTGGCCTATCATGACCGCCTCTTCACCGCGCAAGGCGCCCATCGGGATCCATTCGGTGACGAGCAGCTGGTTGGCTATGCCACCGAGCTAAGTTTGGACGCCGAAGCCTTTGCCGCGTGCCTGACCTCGGGACGCTACCGCTCTCGGGTCGAGGCGTCCACGCGCTATGGTTACGAGCAAGGTTTCGAGGGCACACCGACGTACATCATCAACGGTCGTCGGGTTGCCGGGGCCATTGAGAGAGAGCGTTGGAACGAGCTCTTCGAGGCCTACGCGCAGGGCGTGGCGACTGCCACGGCCGGTGGCGAAGGCTCGAAGCGCCCGTGAAGGCTGAAGGCGGCACAACGGCGGGGCTCTTGGGCTTGAGGAGGAGATGGCGATGAAGGCTTTGAACGGCTCACGTCTGCGGCTGAGTGCGGTGTTCTTGGCTTTGGCGGCGCTTCTGGGGCTGGTGCCGGGAGTGGCCCATGCCGAATCGGGTGTGCCTTGCCTGGAGATCGGACAGGATGTGTCGATAGCCGCTGATGAACGCCTGGACTGTGATCTCGTGGTCCTGGGTGGCGACGTGCGGATTGCGGCCGGTGGCAAGGTGCTCGGCAACACAGCAGTGCTGGGCGGTGATCTGCGGGTGGCCGGCGACGCTACCCTGGGTGGTCACGTTGTCGTGCTGGGCGGTGGCGCCGAGATCGGCGGGAGCGTCGATGGCCATGTTTTTGCCAGCGGCCCGGTCACCGTCACGGCCACAGCGGCCATAAATGGGCACATCCTGAGTAGCGGCCGGCTGCGTGTGGCTGAGGGAGCCGAGGTTCAAGGACGAGCATGGCGCCTCGGGGCGACTTCCGCGGGCGAATCCAGCGGCGGTGCTGACCCGGCCCAGCGCGCGGCCGCGGGCCTGGCAGGCCTGATGCTGGGCCTGCTCTTCGTGGTACTGGTGGTGGCGCTGGCTCCGACAGCCGTCGGCCACGTGCGGGACGCTGCTGCCCGGCGGCCGTGGCGGACGTTGCTCCTGGGCCTGAGCCTGGTAATTGTGGTGCCACTATTGCTGGTGGCCCTGCTGGTGACGGTGATTGGTCCTATCTTGCTGGTCGGGGCGATCGCGCTGGCGCTGGTGGTTGGGGCAGCGGGCGTGGCCGAGGCGCTGGGGCGAGGCATTCTCCGACGTGGACCGCGCCTGCTGCACACGCTTCTAGGGTCTCTTACTTGGGGTCTACCAGTGGCCGCTGGCTTTCTCTTCGGCCATCCTGCTAAGTGGCTCGGTCTCCTGGTCGCACTGCTGTGGGGTCTATGGGCTCTGGGCGCCGCCACGGTCACCTTACTGGGCCGGCGGGCATGGCCCGAGCTGCCCGCAGGAAGTGCTCCTTCGGGGCTCGAGACAGTGGTGCCAACTGATGAGGGTCGGCCAGTTGAGGCGGAGGCCTTGGCTTCCAGCGCGCCCGGGGGCGTAGGGGTCGAGGCTGGTCCGGCCGTCGACCTGCCGGCTGGCGCCGCCGTCGCCGAGGAGGGTGTGACCATCACTGCTGGGCCGTCCGCAGGGCCGGTCGTTCCCCCGACAGCGTTTGAAGGCGCCGCAGTGTCGTGGTCGGAAGCGACCCCAGCCGAAGCGGATACCCTTGAGCTCTCGGCGGGGGGGCCGACCGCAGGGTCCGCCATGCCCGACACTGAGCCTGGAGCTTCGGCGGCTGGTGCGGCGTTAGAGCGGCCCGGCGATGCACCCGGCATGGCTCTGCCTCCAGCGGCGCCGGCTGCCGGCGAACCGTTGGCGATGTCGGGCGCACCAGAGACGGGCCTGCCTGCGAGGGCGGTGGCACCGGGACCGCCGCTTACGGCAGCCGAAATGGGCGTCGCCAAGCCCTACAAGGCCCACCAGCTGCTTGGTATTCCGGGCGTAACGCCGATCTACGCCGAGTTACTGCGCCAGGCCGGTTTCGACACGGTGCAGGCAGTGGCCAGCGCCGATCCGAGCATGCTGGCAGCCGCTGTCTCACTCACTGGTGTCCAGCCTGTCTCCCTGGCGGTGGCCCAAGAGTGGGTTCGTCAGGCGCAGAACCTGTCCGCTGAAGGTGGCAGCGCCAGGTCCGCGTGAGCCTGATCGCCTGGCGGAACTCGGCATGGTGACTGGCGATCGAACCCTGTCCGTCCGTTTTGACGGCTGGCGCCAGGCGGTCAGCTGGGGGAGCAACGTGGCGGTGCTGAGCGGCGCCCTGGCCGCCGGCGCGGATCTGACCGCTCCGGCAGTCTGGCTACGCCTGGCAGCGGCCTATTTTTGTGCCGTACCGCTCGTGGCGGGTCTGTGCGCTGCCATCGCGGAGCGCCGTCGTGTGGTCTCGCCGCAGCCCCTCCCACCGCGCCCGGCCAGGGCAATGTCCGGGGCTCGTCCGGCCCTCAGACTCGCCAGTAGGGCCAGGCTTAGAGACACGGTCACCGGGAGCCTGCGGCGGGGGCAGCTCTATCCGAAGCCCGACGTCCAGCTGCAGGAGGTGTTGGTCCTCTCCGGGCTGGGCACCGCAACGGCCCTACTCCTGGACCCTGACCTCGGCCTGTACATGGCAGTGATTGTGCTGTCGCTGCTTGTGGCGCGATGGGATGTGGGCTCCCCTGGTGGTGCGCCCTGGTCGCAGACCATCTACGGCGCGTGGGTGCCGGCGAGCTTCGTCTGGTTGGCCCTGGGCGGCGACCACTCCATCCCAGCGCCACAAGCAGTACAGGTGGGGCCAATCGGGGCATTGGCTGTCTGGCTCCTGGTGAACCGTCTGCCTCTGCTCCTCATCCTGGCCCTGACGTTGACGCACCACGCCGCGAGCCTCCTGGCCAGCCGAGGCTCGTTTGTGCCTCAATGGCCGCTGATCGTTGGCTACCTGATGGCCATCGGCCTCCTGGTGAGCTCAGAACGATCACTGGCCGCCGGGGCGCTCAGCATGCTGCTGCTGCTACAGCTGCCCTGGCTGGCTGAACCAAGCAGCGCGTTGAGCAGCGAATGGCCAATCATTGCCCGTCGGGCTTGGTGCGTGGCCGCTCTGGTGGTTTCTGCTACCGCGGGCCTGGGTTGAGCGGTCCGGCGCCCATCGCGACTGGGCGCGGCTGGCTGGCGAGGATGGTTGACCCGGCCTGGGGGACCACCTATACTAGCGGTCTGTCCCCGGCGGCGCGTGTGAGCGCCCGAACTCAATGCAGCAGTTACAGGACGTCCTCACCTATCTAGGCGCGATGAGCGCCATCGACGTGCTCGATGTGGCGCTGGTAGCTGGACTGACTTACGGCTTGCTATACATCGTGCGCGGCACTCGCGCTGTGCAATTGCTGCGCGGCATACTGGTTTTGCTGCTGTTCGTGTTTCTTTTTAGCCAGGTTCTGCGGCTGCGGGCCTTTGCCTGGCTTGTCTCGATACTGCTACCGGTATCCTTGCTGGCGCTTCCGGTTGTTTTCCAGCCCGAGCTGCGGCGGGCCCTGGCCCGCTTGGGGCGTGCCGGCCTGATACTGAGCCGTTTCACCGACGCCGCCTCGGGGGGGGCAGTAGTGTCCATAGTCGCTCTGGCAGCACGGCGCCTGTCTGAGAGTGGCTATGGCGGCCTGATCGTCTTGGAGCGATCCACGGGCCTGGACGACCTGATTGAGCGCGGCGTCCGTCTGGACGCTGAGGCCAGCGTTGATCTGTTGCTGCAGATCTTCTATCCCAACACGCCGCTTCACGACGGCGCGGCCATCCTGCGTGGCGGCCGGATTGTCGCTGCTGCCGTTGTATTGCCGCTGGGCGAACCGAGCCGCGCCGACCGCAGCTTGGGCACCAGGCATCTGGCGGCGCTGGCGGTCAGCGAGGCCAGCGATGCCCTGGCCGTTGTGATCTCGGAGGAGACGGGCACCATCTCTCTGGCGCGGGCCGGGGTGTTGTATCGGCCTCTGGACGAAGGCGCTCTGTCGCGGCTACTCTACCGGCACTACGTGGGTCATTCCCCTTCCGCCACTCGCTTCCTTGGCCCCTGGTGGCGTCTGGCTGGCGGCCTTACCTCCCCCGGCGGCAAAGGTCCGGCCGAGCCCGGTCAAGACGAGCTGGGCTTGACTGCGGACGAGGCTAATGCGGCGTTCGCCGGGCCAACTTTGAGTGCCGATCTAGAGGCGGCGGCCGCTGATGCCGAGCCTCGCCGGCCGGCGGGGCTGCCCGATGAGGCTGCCTCTCCGGGCCGGCCGGAGAGGGCACGGCAACCGTGATCGGCAGGGAATGGTTGAGCCAGGCGGGGTCACTCGCTCTGGCAGTCTTGCTGGCGGTGCTCGTCTGGCTGGCTGCGACCGAGAGTGACCGGCCAATGCGCACTATTGCTGCCTACCCCGTGCCTCCGGCGGAGGGCATCCCCGTCATGCCGCCACCACTGCCGCCGGGCTGGTCGGCCTATGATCTGACGCCGGCTACGGTGCGCGTGAGGGTGCGCGGCCTCCAGGACGGCCTGGAGCAGCTGACCCCGGGCAGCTTCGTTGTTCGCCCGGACACCGATCCCCTACCGGGCCGCGAAAGCGAATATACCTTGCCACTTCGGGTGACCTGTTCGGTTTGCGGCCGACGGGGGGTCCGGGTGCGTGGCGTTCAACCGGATCGCGTGAGCCTCAGGGTCGCCCGCACCGTGACACGGACATACAGCTTGCAGGCGGAGCCCGCGGAAATGGTGCCCACCGGCTACCAGTTCGTCGCCACGAACGTCTCGCCGACGCGGGCCACGGTCAGCGGCGCTTCGGCGGCCGTGTCGCGTGTGGTCCGGCTGGCGGCGCGTCTGACGGCCATCGAGGGCGTTGGCGAGGAGCAACACTTCCGTGGCGTGCCCGTCCTGGCGTTGGACGTGGCTGGCCGGCCTGTGGCCGGTGTTACGGTGGTGCCAGGCCAGGCCGAGGTCTGGGCGAAACTGGAGCGGCGGGCTCTGCCGGTGGCCGTGTATCCGGACATCACGGGCATGAATGACGTCGCCGACGGTTACGTGATGGGCGCTTTCACCACTCAACCGGAAGTCGTGGAACTGATCGGACCACCAGAGCAGTTGCGCGAGATCCAGGCCCAGGGACGCGTCAGCACGGCTCCGGTTGATGTCACGGGCGCCAGCGGGCGACTGGAGAAGCGGGTTGCCCTGGAGCTGCCAGAGGGCGTCACGGCTCTCAATGCTCCGGCTGGCGTGACGGTGACGGTCGAGGTCGAGCCGCTGCCGGGTACTGCTACCCTGGACTTGCCGGTCACAGTCCGGGGTCTGGGGGATGGTCTGACGGCAACGATCACCCCGGCCCGGGTGCGGGTGCTGATCAGTGGCCCACGGCCAGAGCTGGAGCGGATCCAGCCCGCTGACGTCGTTGTCTACGCCGACGTGTCCGGTCGTGGCGCAGGCAGCCATCGGGTTCGATTGCGCCTGGAAGCCCCGGCGGGAGTTCGCACACGCAGCATAACGCCGGAGCAGGTCGAGATCGACATTCAGAGCCTCTGGACGCCGACTGCCCCGCGTCCCGCTCCTACCCGCGTCCGGTAGTCCCCGTGGTGTGCGGCCCGTTGGACCCTGCGCGGCTGGCCGATTTCAAAGAGCATCAATGGCCGCCAACCGTGCTACGCTGCCTCGTCGGGATCGCCCTGGTCGCTCTGGCCGGGGTGGCTGCGCCAGCTTCTGAGAGGATCCGGTTAGTCCCGGCGGCCGCGGATTCGGCGTCGCGGCTCCTTTTCTGGAGCGCCGGCGAGCCGATCGCCGACATGACCACAGCGACCGACCAATCCCAGCCCCAGCTGGCTGCGGATACTGACGGCAGCTTGCATCTGGTGTGGATTGACACCCGCTACGGCGGCAGGGAGGTCTTCTACACTCGTTACGCTGGCGATACCCGGAAGTGGCGCCAGCCGTTGCGTGTTGCCCCGCGCATTGCAGGGAGGCAGAGCCAGCCGGCAGTTGCCGTGGACTCCATCGGCAGTGTCCACGTCGTTTGGCTGGAGCTTGCCGCGGCCGGATCCGAGCTGTGGCACTGTCTCATCCCGGTCCACGGCTCCAGCTGCCGCGATGTCGTCCAGGTGCCGACAAGTCAGGGCGCCGAGCTGCCGCAGCAGCCAGCGATAGTCGCTGACCCCTGGGGCACAGTGCATCTTGTCTGGGTGGCCAGCCGCGGCCCAGCGCCTCAGCTCTACTATGCGCAACGACCTTACGGCGGTCGCTGGTCGCTGCCTTCGCCGGTCCAACCGGGCCCCACAGCCCAGCTGAACCCGGCTCTGTGTGTGACCCGCCTGGGGGATCTGTATCTGGTCTGGGAAGAACAAGCGCCCGAGAGCTCGGCCATCCGCGCCAGCCGCCTGCCACCGGGCGGCAAGGACTGGTGGCCTGCTGTCGAGCTGGCGCGAGGGGGTGGTGCAGCCAGGCCGCGTCAGCCTGAAGTTGCTGCGGACAGCCGGCCCTCGGTGCGGGCGGTCTGGATAGCTGGAGCGGGGGGCACGGCGCTAGAGACGGCGCTTCTGCGCTCAGAAGAAGGCGAATGGCAAAGTGCCCGGCTGGTGTATCGATCGTCCGCGGGTCCGATCGATAGCCTGGGGGTTGCCGGTGGCCCTGGCGAGCATCAGCTGATGCTCTGGACGGAGCAGCGGCCAGGCGGCCGCAACATGCTGAGCGGTCCGATAGCGGACGGGGAGCTAACCACGGCCCCATTCGGACTTTCGCGCGACTACAGCGAGCCAGGTGAGGTTCTCATCGCGGTGGACACCGAGGCGGTGGCGCACGCCCTGTGGGTCGCCCGGCGCTACGACGGCCAGCAGCGGCTGCTGCATGCCTGGTCCCGGCTGCCGAGGTCGACGTACCCGGCCGTCGAGTATGAGGGCTGGCTGCAATATCGTTGGGCGGAGTGGAACTGTCGGGGCGACGGCTTCGTCGTAGTGCGCTGTGATGGGTCGGCCAGTCCCCTTATCCGGCCGACAGCCGCGGATCTGGTGCCCCTGTTGGGGGAGTACGTATCGCTCACGGCGGAGAAGGTTGAGGACACGTGCTGCGTTCACGGCCGCGCGCAGCGCGCAGCAAAGAAGCCCAGCCCCTGTCCGCGCTCGACCGGTGGGGTGACGGGCCAGGTCAGCTTCCTGGGAGTGCCGGCTGTGTGGGAGCTGGTGGCCATCGGTGATCGACTGGCTCCAACCGGCGACTCGGGCCGCTTTTTCATAAACGGGCTGCCAACCGGGGTCTACAGCATCACCGCGACGGTTGCCTGTAGCCTGATGGCCCGGCTTGAAGGGGTAGCAGTTGGACCAGGCCAGGTGGTCCATCTGGAGCCGGTGGAACTCGTGCCTGGCGAGGTGCTGCCCGACTGTCGGGTGGACGTCCGTGACCTGGCGCGGGTCACGGCCCTGTACAGGAGCCTGCCCCCCTGGGGCCCGCCCTGTGCTGACCAGAACGGCGATGGACTGGTCGACTTGGTCGACGTTGCCCTCGTGGCCGCCAATCTCGGTCGGTCGTGTCCGACTCCCTGGAGCCGTGTCGGCAGACAGACTGGCTTGCCGGAGGGGCCATTCGTCAACAGCGCCACGCCCTACTCTTCAGGCACATGGCCGGCTGGGGGCAGTGCCGCGGCCGACTGCTCCGCTCCGCGGCCGCCGGCCAGCAGGTCCGTTCTTCAACCGTTCGACGCTCGGGCGCCTGGCGACACCCGCGCGCCCGATCGCTCCACCCCTCAGCGGTCTGGCGCCCGGCCGCTGGCCGCTGGCGGGCTGGAGCTCGCGCACCCTCCTCGCCTTGATCGTGGGGCCATATGGCTCGTCGATGGCCGGCAGATGCCTGCTGAGCGGCTGTCACTCTGGTACGCAGGCGCGGCCGATTCGTTTGCCTGGGAGGTTGAGCTGTCGGCTCCGGGCTGCGTGCCAGCCGACGGCGATCTGGCGACTCCCGGACTCCAGCCTTTCAGGCCCTTCCTGGCCAGCTCCGAGCTTTGGACCGTGGCTAACGAGATGGACCGGGCTACGGGGCTTCTACGGTGGGCAGCAACCCTTACCACGGCCGGGCCAGATCTGGCGGGCGATGGTCGCCTGGCCGAAGTGCACTTTGTGAGACCGTGCGGCGTGCGTACCGGCCTGGCTTCCTGGCTCTTCCTGGACCGCAGGGGCGGTGTGGCGCCGGGATTGGTGCGCCTCGAGGACAGATCCTTCGTCTCGCCTCTGGCATTGCCCCTAGGCCTGCGCTAGCGGCTGTCAACGCCCAGGCATCGGGGTGCCACCGAAAGCCAGGCGAGTGCAGCCGGCTGGCGCCGGTTGGGAGCCATCCGTCGCCGCTGGCCGTTGCCTGTCGTCGGCCAGGGGCTCAGCTGGCAGCGGCGCCCGGCCGCTCGTCGATGAGCGCCGAAGTGGCAGCCCAGTCATCGTAAGCGGCCTCGACCTGCGCCCTGAGGGCCTCATAGTCGCGACTCAGGCGCTCAATCTCGGTGAACTGACCGCTTTCGCTGGCCCGCTGGAGCTGGCGAGCAGTGGTTTCGGCCGCTTGCTCCAGCTCTGCTATGCGCGCCTCGAGTTCGGCCCGACGCAGCTCCAACCGCTGCAGCTGGTTCTTGCTCAGGCCGCCGGCCCGGGACCGGGCCAGCTTCACTGTCTTGCCGGCAACGGCGTCACGGCAAGCGTCGTTGCTCGCGGGTGGCGACCGCCGGGCCGCAACGTACTCGCGATAGCGGCCGGCAAACACCTCGAGTCGACCGGCATCGATCTCCCAGACTTGCGTCGCCAGGCGATCCACCAGGTAGCGGTCGTGACTCACCAGAAGGATGGCGCCGGTGAAGCGTTCCAGCACCGCCTGCAGCGCTTCCTGGCTGGGGAGATCCAGGTGGTGCGTTGGTTCATCCAGGAACAGGCAGTTGGGTCGGCACAGGGATAGCCGTGCCAGAGCCAGTCGGGTCCTCTCGCCGCCGGAGAGCGAGGTAACCGGGCGGTGCAACACGTCGCCAGCAAACCGAAAGCGCGCCAGGTAGCTCATAGCTTGCATCCGGTTGCCGGCCACCAGGTCCGTAACTACCTCAAGCACCGTGCCCGCGTCGTCCAGCTCCGGGGACTGCGGCAGGTAGCCGATGTCAAGGTTCGCACCTAGCCGGACGGTCCCTGCGAGTGGCGGCAGCTCACCCAGCAGGGTGCGGAGCAGCGTCGTCTTGCCGCTGCCGTTGCCACCGAGGATGGCCACCCGCTCGCCGCGTCGCACCTCTAGCGCAGGCGCGGTAAGTAGAGGTCGCCCGGTGAAGCCGACGGCCAGGTCTTTGGCCCGCACCACCCAATCGCCGCCGCGGCGGTGGGGCGCCAGGGCCAGGTGAAAGGGTGGCTCGGGCGATCGTGGGGCGGGGATCTGGGCCAGGCGACTGGCCAGCTCCTCCACCCGCCGAGCGGGTTTGGAAATCGCCAGCCCGGCGGTGGCACGAGCCCAGCCGGAACGTTCGATCTCATCCAGGACCGAGAAACCGGCGGCCAGCACAGCGTCGACCTGGCGGCCCAGTCGGGTAAGTCGGCCGACGGCCATCCCGGTGTTCTGGGCGGCGATGTTGCGTCGGATGAGGTCGAGTTCCTCCTGTGAGCGGCTCACAAAGGCGTCGTACTGCTTTCGCCGACGCGCCCAGCGCTCATCGCGGCATTGGCTATAGGCCGAGTAGTTGCCGCGATAGGCCTCGATGCCGTGGGAACCCAGCTCCCAGATCGTGTCGACCACGCGATCCAAGAAGGTTCGGTCGTGGCTGACGAGGATCACTGCTCCGGCATAGCCGCTGAGGAAGCCTTCCAGCCACTCGATGGCCTCCAAGTCGAGCTGATTTGTCGGTTCATCCAGCATCAGCAGGTCTGGCTGGGCAAGCAGCAGGCTGGCCAGCATGGCGCGTGTCCTTTGACCACCACTCAGTTGCCGCACCGGCTGACTGTAAGTGGTCTGTTCGAAGCCAAGCCCTGCCAACACTTGCCGGATGCGAGTTCGATACTCATAGCCTCCGGCCTGCTCGAAAGCCGCTTGCAGGTGGCCATAACGTTCCAGGGTGGCGCGGTCTTGTGGCTCATGGCCGAGCGCCGCCGCCAGTGCCTCCAGCGCCATCTCCTGCTGGGGCAAGGGGGCCACAGCCTCGAGCATGCTGTCGTACAGCGTCTTCTCGCCCTCCTCAGTGGCCGAAGGGGCTTGCTGCGGCAAGTAGCCGATGCGCACTCCCTTGGCCACCGCTACGCGCCCCCGGCTGGGCGTCAGTCTTTTCGCCAGTATCAACAGCAGCGTGGTCTTGCCGCAGCCGTTGGGGCCGACGAGCCCTATTCGAGCCCGACGCGGGACAGCGATGCTGACTCCCCAGAACAGGTCGACCGCTCCATAGGCATGACCAATTTCGGTGCCGCGCAGGATGGCCACGGTCAGACCCTAGTGGCAACGTTCGGCCACCGAGCGGTAACTCGCCTGGCTCGCCTCAAGCCCGCGACTTCTTCCTGGCACGCTGGCCCTCTGACTTGGCCTTGCCGGCCGCCTTCTCGCCGTCATGCGCCTGGTCGCCGCGAGTCTGCCCCTCAAGTTTGTCCACGCGCTCCCCGATTCGACGCATGCCAAGCCGAAGCTCGTCGAGTCCTTTCTCCAGCGCTGAGAGACGCGGCTCTTCGGCGCGGCGGAGGCTCGCAACCACCCGATCGACTCTGACTTGCTCTTGCACCGGCAGCTGAGTGCGATACCGCTCCAGGGCTGGAATGGCTGCTGCATCAGCCAGCAACTCCAGCGCCGCGAGGGCACTGGATCGGACTCGGTGGACCGGATCGCGCAGCAGGTCCGACAGCCGCTCCCTGACCGCAGTGCGGACGTGGACCTCCTGGTGCGCCGCCAGCTGGCCCAGGGCAGCCACAGCGGCAGGACGCGCGCGCTGGTTCAGGATGCCATACTTGACCCGTGCCTCGACGAAGGTCAGCGCCTCACGCCGTCGCGACTGGCCCAGGCCGCGGAACGCTGCCGACTGAACGATCCCGCCCCAGCCCTCTTGCTCAGCGGCCGCCTGGAGCAGCGCCAACGGTGCAGCGTCGCGCTGCATGCCCAGGGTTTCCAGCGCTGCCGCCTGGGCGCCGTACGGCAGGTCGTCGGTCAGGCGCGCCTGGATGGACTGGGCTAGCCGCTCATCGCGATAGCTGCCTGCCGACCGTAGGAGGGACCGCAGCACCATGGGGTCCTGTTCCCAAGCCACCAGTTCCGCCAGCGCCTCAACTGCCGCCTGGCAGCCGGCGCGACCCAGCGCCGCCGCAAACTCGACCCTTGCCCCCCAGAAAGGCTCCTTGCGGTAAGCATCGCGGATGGCATCGATGTTGGCGGCGGTGCCCGTCTTGGCAAGCTCGTTGGCCGCCAGGATGCGGCCAATGACGTCCGTGGCGCCTGTCAGCTGGGCACGAAGCTTGCCATTGCCGGGCTTGAACTCCAGCTTGTGGAGAACCCGGGCCTGGGGATCGAAGCGCACCTGATCGGGATCCTGGGCCATCGGCACGACAACGACAGCTCGCCGCTCAGTCAAGTGCAGTGGCTCACAATGCGATTGGCCGTTGATCGTCCACCCAACATCAGTCCGTAGATCGAAGGCCGTGATCCCGGCTTTGTCATCGACCTGGGTCTGCTCGATCTCGAAGGTTCCCTCATGCCGCTCGTTGTCGTAGCGAAAGGTTACGCGGATCTTCGGGTAGCCCTTGCCATAGAACCACTGGTCGAAGAACTGCCCCAGCGACCGGCCAGAGTGCTCCTCCAAGACGCGGCGAAAGTCGTCGGTCTCGACGACCTTGCCTGAGTAGCGCGCCAGATAGTCGCGCACGGCTGACCAGAAAGGCTCCGCCCCGATTTCCTGGCACAGGGTGTGCAACCGACACGCGCCACCCGGGTACAGGTGGGCGTCGTAGAGTTCCCACGAGCTGTGGAATTCGCGGGTCACGATGGGCCGCATGTAGCGCTCGTCGGCCTCGCGGAAGTAGGCCTGAGCATCTCGGTAGTACTGATAGAGCTGCTCGTCAGGCCCGCCATGGTCGGCAAACCACACCTGTTCCATGTAAGTAGCCCAGGATTCCTTGAGCCAGGCGTGGGCGTAGTCGCGGCAGACGACTGCATCGCCGAAGTACGAGTGCGCCATCTCGTGCAAGTTCACCTCGTCGACCAGGCGTGTCCACTCTCGAGCGAGCTTCTCGTCCATAACAAAGCCATCATCCCAGCTGACCAGGGAGATATTCTCCATCGCCCCGCCGAATCCCGGTAGGGCAAACTGAAAGTACTTGGGAAAAGGGAACGGTTGCCCCAACTTGTCCGTCATCCAGGCCAGCATGGCTCGGGTGCGGCCGAAGGAACGCAGCAGATCCTCGTCGGTGTATGGCCGCGGAGCGAAATAGGCCACCGGGCGGCCCTCAAAGTCGCCGTCATCGGCCTGCACCAGCTCACCCACCACCAAGCACGCCAGATAGCTTGGACAGGGGAAATCGAGTCGCCAGTGGGCGGTCTTGGTGCCGTCGCCATGAACGACCTGGCCCAACTCCTCGCCGTTGGCCAGGATGGTGAACCGCTCCTCGGCCCGGATGTGGAAATCGAGGCGGGGACGGGCGTTTGGAAGATCAACGCAAGGCAGCCAATACCGGGCGCGCTCGGTCTCATGATCGGTGGCGGCCCACCAGGGGGTGTCGGGATAGGCAGGCGTAGGGCGGGAGAAATAGAGGCCAGCAATCGGCTTCTCAACCCGATAGCGGATAGCAGTGCGACGAGTCTCACCTCTAGAAACCGGCTCGCGCCAACGGATGACGATCTCCTGTCCGTCGTACTGCCAATCGAGGTCGCGGCCGTCTGGATCAGAAACCGCGACTCCTTCCATGTTCACCGCGTGCAGCCTCAGCTCTGGCTGTCCATCTCGCCGTGCAACAACGGTATGGGTGACGGTGCCATAGCACGCTTCCAGGGCCAGGTCCAGGCTGACGTCGATGTCCAGATGAACGGGTTCCAGCTCGAGGTCCGGCGGGTAGTGCTTCTTGGCGCCGGGCAGGGTGAAGCCGTCGAACTCGCGCCGCCGCGCGGCGCAAGCATGCTCAGCCTCGTTTAGGGGCATGATGGTCACTCCACGTTTCTCGAAGACAGGCCAGGCAGCAGGGAGGTGGCATGTGGCTGCCGACTTCTGCTGCTGGCTGGCAGTCTACATGTTCGCTACGCCCGGCGGCAACAATCACTGCGGCTATTGGCCGACTGACTTGTGGACCATCCCAGCCCTGGTTCCGATGCAGCGGGCCGGTGTTGCTGGCCAGGCCCGCCGGGGCTAGGATTGAACCATGACCATCTCCAGGTCGGGATTGGCGGTTCGGAACGGTTGAGGTCGATGTGGCGCAAACGCTTCGTTACGACCGTGTAGCTCAGTTCTGGCGCCGCGGCGAGGATGGGCGGGTGCTCTGCCAGCTCTGTCCCCGGCATTGTGCCCTCCGCGAGGCTCAACACGGGTTCTGCTTCGTCCGCCAGGTGAGGGACGGTGTGCTGCGCTTGATCACCTATGGCCGCAACACCGGCCTGTGTGTCGACCCGATAGAGAAGAAGCCCCTCTATCACTTCCTGCCGGGAAGTGCGGTCCTGTCTTTCGGTACTGTCGGCTGCAATCTTGGCTGTCAGTATTGCCAGAACTGGCATATATCCCACTCGCGGCAGATCGAACAGTTGTGCCAGCTTGCTTCGCCGGAGGCCATCGCTCAGGCGGCGGTGGAAACAGGGTGCCGTAGTGTTGCCTTCACGTACAACGAGCCGATCATCTTCGCCGAGTACGTGATTGACACGGCCATTGCCTGCCGGGAGCGAGGGATCGCCACAGTGGCGGTTACCAACGGCTACATAAGCGATGAGGCCCGGGAGGATTTTTTCCGGCATATCACGGCGGCCAACGTCGATCTGAAAGCCATTCGTGAACGCTTCTACAAGCGCCAGTGTTTTGGCCATTTGCAGCCGGTTCTGGACACCCTGGTCTATCTGGCAAAGAAGACCAACGTCTGGCTGGAGGTTACGACCCTCTTGATTCCTGGGCAGAACGATGACCAGGCGGATTTGGTCGATGAGTGCACCTGGCTGGCCGAAAACCTTGGCCCCGACGTGCCAGTGCACTTCACAGCCTTCCACCCGGCATGTCGGCTCTTTGACGTGCCGCCAACGCCTTTCGCAACCCTCCAGCAGGCGCGACAGATCGCCCTGGACCGTGGTCTGCGCTATGTGTATAGCGGCAACGTCCTCGATCGGGATGGCTCCACAACGCGGTGCAGTCAATGCGGCGAGGAGCTGATTGGCCGGGATGGCTTCCACGTAGCGTTACGCCGCCTGGACGGCTCGCGCTGTCGGCGCTGCGGTACGGTACTCCCCGGGGTGTTCGAGTAGCTCAGAGACTCTCCCGCTTTGCACCCGGTGGCAGCAGCGGGCGGCCGGGCTGAGGCTCACAACAAGGATTGAAGCGCTGAGTTTACGGTACGGGCCTGATGTATGACCAGGCCTTCGATCGGCTGACCGCGCCGCCGGCCTTGTGCCGGGACCACGGCCTGGCGAAAACCCAGCTTCATGGCTTCGCCTAACCGCCGTTCCAATTGAGGCACCGAGCGGGTTTCGCCGGACAGGCCGATCTCGCCCATGATGACCAGGTCCGCCGGCAAGGGGCGTCCGGTGAGGCTTGAGGCGATGGCGGAAGCCATGGCCAGATCGGCGGCCGGTTCGTACACGCGCAAGCCGCCGACGACGTTGACGAAGACATCGCGCCCGGCCACCTGAAGCCCAGTTCGCTGGGCGAGCACGGCACTGATCATCAGCAGGCGGCGATAGTCCAGGCCGTTGGCCGATCGCTGCGGTGCCTCTGCCCGCTGCTCACCCACGAGGGCCTGAACCTCACATAACAGCGGCCGGCTGCCTTCCATGGCGACCGTCACTGCTGAGCCGGGGGCGCCCACGGCGCGCTCGGCCAGGAAGATGGCTGACGGGTCAGGGACCTCGGCCAGACCCTCGGGGACCATCTCAAAGACCCCGATCTCGTTGGTGGCCCCGAAGCGGTTCTTCAGGCCGCGCAGCAGTCGGTGGGCGTGGTAGCGATCGCCTTCCAGATACAGCACGGCGTCAACCAGGTGCTCGAGCACCCGCGGTCCGGCGATGCTGCCGGTCTTCGTTACGTGGCCCACCAGCAGTAGGGGCACATTGGCCGACTTGGCCCAATGCAGCAAGCGCGAAGCAGACTCCCGAACCTGGCTAACCGAGCCAGCCAAAGAATCGAGCTCGGCCAGTGCAACCGCCTGAATGCTGTCGACTGCCAGCGCCCGGGGGGCGTGAGCGTTCGCTACTTCGAGGATGGTGCCGACGTCCGTGGAGCCCAGCACCACCACATTGGCCTCGGCCAGACCCATGCGCTCAGCGCGTAGCTTGATCTGCGGCGGCGATTCCTCTGCCGCCACGTACAGGGCTCCGTGCTCGGGTAGGGCCAGTCTGGCGCTGGCCAGCAAGGCCAGCGTGCTCTTTCCGATACCCGGTTCGCCGGCCAGCAGGACGGCCGCGCCAGGCACGAAGCCGCCCCCCAGGACCCGGTCCAGCTCACCGATCTGGCTGGTCAGCCGGGCTGCCGGGCGGGCATCTATATCGGCCAGCGCAGTGCTGGCCACGGTGGGAGATCGCTCCCCGGCTGACCGGACTCCGGTCTCGGTCGCGACCGCCATCTGACGCAAGGTGTTCCACTCGTTGCACGCCGGGCAACGACCGGACCACTTCGGCTGGCTGGCGCCGCACTCGGAGCAGACGAAAACCAGCTTGGGCTTGGCCACGACGGCTAAAGCCTGGGGCGGGAGTCCTCGGCGGGGCCAATGACGCTGCAGCCCATCCGGGATTGGAGAGCCGCGGGGACAGCGATGCTGCCATCGGGCCGCTGATAGCACTCCAGCACCGCGATCAGGGTACGGGGGATGCCCAGGCCCGAGCCGTTCAGCGTGTGCACATACTCGGTTGGCGCACCGGGCTCGCGCCGAAAGCGGATCCCGGCCCGGCGAGCCTGGAAGCTACCAAAGTCAGACAGGGAGCTGACCTCCAGCCATTCGCCACAACCCGGAGCCCAGGCTTCAAGGTCGTAGGTGATGGTCGAGCCGAAGCCCAGGTCGCCAGTACACAACGCGACCACCCGGTAAGGCACGCCAAGCCCTTGCAGCACCGCCTCGGCATCGGCAACCATGCTGTCGAGCGCTGTTGCTGAGTCCTCGGGCGCCGTGAACTGGTACAGCTCCACCTTGTCAAACTGGTGGCCACGTTTGATGCCACGCACGTCTCGGCCGGCGCTCATCTTCTCCCGGCGAAAGCAGGCGGTGTAAGAGACGTAGCGCCGCGGCAGGCTGTCGCCAGCCAGGATTTCTCCTACATGGAGGTTGGTTAGCGGCACCTCCGCGGTCGGAATCCACCACAGGTCATCCTCCACGTCGTGATACAGGTTGTCCTGGAATTTGGGCAACTGGCCTGCATTCCACATGCATTCCTCGCGGACCATGAACGGTGGATAGATCTCGAGGTAACCGCGCGACGTGTGCAGATCGAGCATCCACTGGATTAGAGCCCGCTGCAGGCGGGCGCCGGCACCAGCCAGGACGTAGAAGCGGCTGCCGCTCATGCGGGCACCGCGTTCGAAGTCGATTATCCCCAGACGCGGACCCAGCTCCCAGTGCGGCTGGGGCTCGAAGTCGAACGTCGGCGGCTGGCCCCAAGACCGGACCACTACATTGTCACGCTCGTCCCTGCCCACGGGCACGTCCAGCCGAGGGATATTTGGCACCTGCACCATGAGAGAGCGGAGCCGGGTTTCCACCTCGGCCAGGTGGCCTTCCAGCTCGGCGATGCCGGCGTTAAGCGACCGGGCGGCTGCGATCTGCGCTTCGCGCTCGGCCGCATCCCTGGTTCGCCCGATCTGTTGCGAGACCTCATTGCGTCTGGCACGCAGCGACTCGAGCTGCGTCAAGATGCGCCGCCGCTCGCCATCGGTGTCGCGGATCTGCTCTACGATGGCCGGGTTCTCGCCACGTCGGCACAAGGCGTCACGGACGCGCTCAGGTTCATCACGAAACAGGCGAATGTCCAGCATGTAGCCTCTCCGGCTCGCGTCAAGGCTTAGAGATTATGGAGGCGGCACTGCGCCCGACCACCGCCAACGGCACGCGCATCTACGGTGCCGTCAGGGGCGCGGGCGGTGGCATCGAGGCGAAGGTAGCGTGATTGTCAGCAATCAGCCCGATCTGGCCGGGCGGCCAATAGGTTAGCCAGGCCTTGCCGATGATCCGGTTTCGGGGGAGGGCGCCGTAGGCCCGCGAGTCGCTAGAATTGCCCCGATTGTCCCCCATGACAAAGTACTCGTCACGCCCCAACCGGCGTGGCGGCAGTGAGTCGGCGGTAGGCCCGGCCACGTAAGGCTCGGTAAGTCGGACGCCGTTCACATAGGCGGCGCCATCCCGAATCTCGACCTCATCTCCGGGGATGGCGATGATCCGCTTGATGAAGTCCTTCTCGTCATTCCACGCCTGAAACACAATGATATCGCCACGTTGAGGGTCACCGAACAGGCGATAGCTCAGCTTGTTGACGAGCAAGTACTGATTGGGATGGAGGGTGGGCTCCATGCTGTGGCCCTCAATCCGGAAGTTCTGAACCATCAGGCGAATGCCCAGGAAGATCAGCCCGGCGAGGAGCAGAGTGTCGGCAAACTCCCGGATCAGGGCTGGCCACCGGCGGGCCCCAGCCGGGACCCGTTCGGGCCAGGCGACTTCGATTTGGCCAGGGTAGAACGGCTCTGGCCCATAGGAGACGTCGTCACGCCAGCCTGTAGCCGACCGCTCCCAGCTCGCTGGTGGCCAGGCCATGCTGTCCCGCTCGAGTGGAGTAGATGGTGGCCTTGGAGCGGGCGTTACCGGCGGCATGTCAGAGCCTGGCTTCTCGTACATCGTAGTTTGCACGTTGGACCATTATAACGAGCTGCCCACGCGGGCCCAAGCAACGGGTCGCATGAGCAGCGGCCTCAAACCAGCCACCGCGCGTCCGACTAGCGCGACCTCTCGGGCAGGAGCGGCAGCTCGACTGCGGGCACCGACTGCGGTTCCAGGGTCAGTGCCAGTCGTGCGTAGTTAGCCAGCGGCTGCTCGCAGGTCAGGAACCACCAATCGGGAGCGGCCGGTCCGCAGGTGGTCTCTTCTGGGCTGGCTGAGTCGCGATCACTGCTCAGCCAGCAGCGGATCCGCGTTGGCGGCCGTCGATTGAGGTCCAGATGTACCAGGGCCCGATGATCTTCGGGGCTGAAGTACACCGTGGCCCGAGAACCATCAACCATTTCTGCTGACCGTACCAGGTCAGCTGTCGACAAGTGGGCAACAATGTCTTGGGCGGTGCGTGCCTCCCGAGCAACCCGCCACCAACCTGAGATGGCCACGATTAGAGCAATGAGCAGGACACCAGACACCCCAATCGCTGCGACCGACCACGATTCCCCGAACTGCAATGGCCGCCGCTGTGCCCATCCTGACCACAGCCGACAGTTTCCCGCATTCTTGCGGCCAGTAGAGGCAGAGGCGGCACGCACTGGCGTCGCACTCAGACTGCGCAGCTCGTCCCACAGCGCGCCCAAGGGCGGCAGGTTGCCAGCTTCTTCCAGCTGGACTATCTCCGACAAGGCGGCAACAAGACGGGCGCAGTCGGGGCACTGCCTCAGGTGTTGTGGTACAGCTTCGAAAGACAGATCACCGGGCAATCCTCGCACCTGGCCGTCGACATACTGATCCACGATTGCCATGAGACCAGCGCAGTCGAGTTCGTTTTCTTCTGTACCTAAGACCCACTCCAGAAACTGTCTCGCCGGTTGTCTTTCGCTGACCTGCATAGCCCCTGTCCTACAAGCTCTATGACGGTGACGCCTCGCCCCGTCTTACGGTAGAACTATGGCCTAGCCCCCTGGCATCTCGAAAGCCGCCAGGATGTCTTCGGCCGACCAGTCGCGCCGGGCGAGCTCTCGCTTGAGCTTGCGCCGCGCATCGTGGAGTATCTTGTAGACGTTGTTGCGATTGGTGCCGAGCTGCTCAGCAACAACCTCGACGGGCACGCCGTGGACCACGATCTCCAGCAGCGCTGTCCTTTGACGCTCGGTCAACTCGTTGAGGATCACGGTGCGCAGTGCCTGCCACACCTGCTGCCGGCTAAGCTGAGCTTCGGGCGTGACGGTCTGCAGATCGTGGCCAGCGGCTGCCTCGAACGACTCGTCACCGGCGAGGGCGTCGAGCGAGACAGTCGTCCAGTGCCTGCGCCGAAGCTCGCCGGCCGCCAGGTTGATTCCTACGCGATAGACCCAGGTGGTGAATTTGGCGTCACCGCGAAAGCTGTCCAGGCGGTCCAGGACCTGTATGAGTGCTTGCTGGGCCCAGTCCTCGGCCATCTGTCGCAGCTCGGCGAAGTCAATCCCCGCCAGGTCACTTCGTTGGCGGGTGAGGTACACCAGCACGGCACGCAGCAGATAGCTCCGCAGTCTCTCGATCGCTGCTTCGCGGCGTGGTCCAGTGTCGCGAAGTGCCGACAACCACTCCTCGTTGGACCAGCTAGCCTCCAGTAAGGCCGAATCCTCCATCGCGGACACTGCCAGCAAGCCCTGAAGCAGGCATTATAACATGCCAGGGGCGGCCATCTCCGCCCATGGCGATACACACACTTGGCCCCCGCCTGGGGCTTCAAACCTCGAGACCCTCACCGCTTTCCTGGGCCATCTTCGTCGCCAGCGCCAGTTCGTCCTCGCGCGATAGAACGCGCCCGTCGAGACGGGCAGAGCGCAAGGCGTCCAGAATTCGCCGATAGAGCGGCCCACGCGGGATTCCCAGCGCTACCAAGTCCGCAGCCCGGACGAGCGGCTGAACGGTGACCAGCTCGGCGGCATAGTGCCTGAGATGCCGCCGCAGCTCAGGGTCGCTGCTGACCAGCCAGCCCAGCAAGACGGCCTCGGCGGGCAAGCGGCAAAGGGCGGCATACACGGCGCTGGCCGGCAACTCTCCGGCCGCCGCCAGGCTGCCGCCATGCCGAACCTGTAGTGCTGCAGCCAGCAGGCGCAACCAACGGCCCGCCATATCCAGACGGCGCGCAGCCGCCGTGGCCACCGTTGGGTCCTGTTCAAGCAGCCAGAGCAGCAGCCGATGCTCGTCTGACGGCTGTGCGGCCAACCTGGCGCCTAGCGCCAACCGTTGCCAGAATGACCAGGCGGCGGGCAGAGCGTCCAGCAGAGCGCCCGTGCGCTGTCCGGGAACCAAGCCTGGTTGGATGGCCTTCAGCACGTTGAGATCGGCCAGCCGCTCCATGGTCGTCTGGGGATCTGGCTCGCGGCACAGCTGCAGGAGCTCAGCTAGCAACCGGGCACCGGAGAGCCTTTCCAAGAGCTCAGTGGCGTGCGGAATGAGCTCCGCGGTTCGGGTCTCCAACTCGAAGTCCAGGCGGTGGGACAGGCGCACCGCCCGCAGGATGCGGGTCGGGTCGTCGACGAAGCTAAGGCTGTGCAGGACGCGGATGCGCCGGTTGGCCAAATCGGCCGCACCGCGGAAAGGATCCACAATCTGGCCGAGGCGCCGCGGGTCGAGGTCAATGGCGATGGCGTTGATAGTGAAATCGCGACGGCGCAGATCGCTGCGCAGGGAGCCGCGTCGGACTTTGGGCAGAGCTGTGGGCTCGGTGTAGTACTCTGCCCGCGCCGACACCAGGTCGATTGTCAGCTGGGGGCCAATCCACTTCGCCGTGCCGAAGCGCTGATGGCTGCGGACCGAACCGCCATACCTTTGCGCGATCTGCCGGGCCAGCGACTCGGCATCGCCCTCGACGACGATGTCGATGTCCGGGCCTGGCGGCGTACCGAGCAGAATGTCGCGCGGTAGGCCACCCACCAGATAGACATGCACGCCCTGCTCAGCGGCAACCTCGGCAACCTGCTCGATCGCCTGGAGTGACTCAGCGGGCAGCACCGCCGCCAGATCCACTCGCGCTGCCTGGCGCTCGAGGCAACCAGCCCACGACCACTGGCGAACAAGATCGGTGCGAGTGACGATGCCAACCAGGCGGCCGTTCTCGACTACCGGCACCTGCCCGACATCGTGCTCGACCATCACCTGGCGGACCTGATCTACGGCGTCCTGGGGAGCGACGGCCGGCAGGCGATTGCTCAGCAGGCGCGCCACCGGCTGATCAACCATGCCGTGGTCCACTGCTCGGTCGAGGGCGTGACGGGTGACAATTCCCACCACCTGATTTCCCTTGACCACCGGGTAGCCCTCGTGGCCGTAGCGGCGTGCCAGCGCATGCGCCTCGCCAATGGCTTGCTCCGACCGCACGGTTACGATGGGCGCAGGCGACATGACGTCCCTAACCCTGACCGCTGGTGTGACAGCGTCGGGCAACGTGTCCACCAGCCGCTGCCGGGCCTCGGCCAGTGTCAGGCCGCGCAGAACAGCCGCTGCCGCCCGGCAGTGCCCGCCCCCGCCCAAAGCCGCTGCCACGCGACCGGCATCTACGCCATCGCCGGTACTCCGGGCTACGAGCTGGATGTGCCGTTCCAGCTCCACCAGGACGAATGCCGCCCGCGGCTCTAACAGCTCCATCAACCGGCGGGCAAAGGTGGCGATCTCGTCATCCAGGCCCCGGGCCGCGGCGGTAGCAATCACCACGCTCTGGCCGCCGAAGTCATGCTGCTCGGCGGTGGCCAGCAACTGGCCCAGCAGCCCCGCACCGGCCTCTGACAGCGGATAGCGCAAGTAGCGGCCGATGGCCGCGAGGTCAGCCCCTGCACCCAAGAGCCAGGCCGCAGCGCTCAGGTCCCGCTGGGTCGTCTGGCCGAAGGTCAGGCACCCCGTGTCTTCGTATATGCCGAGCAGGAGCAGGGTAGCTTCGATCTCCGTTGGTCGCACGGCTGCCGCTTGCAGGCGCTCACAGATGATAGTCGCCGTGGCGCCGACTCTCTCCACCTCGTAGGTGACTGAGGATCTCGACGATTTGCGGCGAAGGGGATGGTGGTCGATCACCGTCCACCTGGTGTCTTGACCCATGCCCGGCAACCGCCGCGCCTGGCGGCAATCCACCAACCAGACATGCGCCAGTGGTCGTGGCGGCAAGTCCTCAGCCGGCCGCAGTCCGAGATCGACACCGCGTTCGGCCAGGAAGGCAGACACGTTGTGGTTCAGCCGCTTCGGCAGCACGCCCCACGCGCCCGGCCTGAGCCGCCGCCAGCCGACCATTGCAGCAATGGCATCGAAGTCGGCATGCTCGTGCGTCAAGATAACCTCGAGGCCCGGGTCGCCAGGGCTATCGGGCGTGTTTCGCTGTGCCGCCATACGGCTCCCTGATCACGGCGCCCATACAAGGTGACCAGGGGCGCGCTCGTTCGCGCCCCTGGCGCCAGCGACGGGCCGAGTTGCTCGTCCGGCGAGCTATGGTTTGAGGTAGGCTTCTCGTCCTGCCCAGGGCAGATACAGATCCAGCCGGCTGGGCGTTGCTCCCGCCGGCACCTGAATCGGCCGCTGGGCCACGATGACCGTGCCGTAAGTGTCGTGCAGTTCCGCCCGGACCAGATAGCTCCCCGGCCGACGATAAGTGTGTCCGGCCGGACTGCCGCCGACATCGGCCAGATCGGTGAACGGCGAGCCGTCCCCGAAGTCCCAACGCTGGGCCACCAGCTGACCTCCCTCGGCTGACCGCAGTGTGGGTGTGAAATAGGACACGTCACCGACTGGCCGAACCTGAGCTCGGATTGTCGCCTCGGGTTCGTCGAGCAACCAGCCGGCTGCCAGGTTGAATAGCCCGCCCCGGCCAACGAATCCGGTATCTTCGTTGACTCCCTCCAGGCCGAAGGCCAAATGCATGCTGCGACCCGGCCAGCTGGTCACCGGACGTTCCAGAGTGGGGTTGTCACGGCTGGCTATGGCCACGATGCCCCCTTCTCGCACCGTGCCTGGCAACGCGTACTTCATCAGCGCGTCGACGCCGCTGGCCGGAACGATCTCGTCCACGAATGCCTGGTTGCCAGCTCCATCACCCAAGGCGCTGAGGTCCAGGCTGAAGTTGGCGAACGGCGTGTCGGGTAGGCCGGTCACAATCTGGTGGGTTTGCGTAAGGACAACGCCACCGGTGACACTATCCTGGACGAATTGGGCGCCCAGTGTCACGCCGTAAAGCCAGGGACTCGAGCCTGGCACACCGAGCACCGAGGAGAAGTCCTGACCAAACGCCAGAAGCCGACCGCCCCCGTTGACGTACTCCACCAGCCGCATCATGTCGACGTCGGTCGGCGGGCTGTAGAAGCCGGGCGTGTCGGCGTCGGCGAGGTAGTTGTCGCCAGTCTGGTAAAGCACCAGCGGATAGCGAGTCAGGGTGGCGATACTCGGCAGCGTAGCCTGGTTGAAACCGCTGCGGGCATCGGCGTCCCAGACGTCATAGGCGTATCCCTCCGCCTCCAGGCAACGGGTGTAAGCACCTACGTAGTCAACGAACGGCTCATCAACCCCAGCTGAAGCAAGCACCTCTGGCGGCAGGCTACTGCCATCGTTGTCGATAAGCAGGACACGCAGTCCTACTGGCGGCTCGACGACCCGGACCCACGCCGGCAGATGGACGGCATGGCGTGAGCTGGTTAGAGTCAGATAACCCTGATTGTCGCCTGTCCCGCGCGCCAGGGACGTGCGCCAGGTTACGACGACGGTCGCCTGTTCTCCTGGCGCCAGCCGAATGCTATCGATGCTGGTTTGGAGACCGGCCACGGGCACGGTTTCGGTGAAGCCGTCGCCCGTGTAGACGGTGTCGAGTGTGTACGTCTCGACCTCATCGCTGACGCTGGTGATCGTCAAGGTGATGCTTGGCGCGGCACCGGTAATGACTCGGCCGAAGCTCAGGCTTGGTGGCTCGAGAATGACACCCGGGTCAAGGGCACGGGCGACCTCCAGCCGACCGGCGCCGATGTCCAGCGGCTGAGCCGGTGAGCCATCATGGCGATAGACGTCCGTGTATCGCGCTGTGCTCATGAGAGCTGACTTGATCCAGCTGTTCGGCCAGCGTGGATGCGCCTGGCGCACCAACGCTGCGGCGCCCGAGACATGTGGTGCCGCCATGCTCGTGCCCGAGGCTTCACCAAAGCCCATGTGCACCGCCTCGCCCTCACCGGGCCCGTAGCCTTGTGCCAGGATGTTGCTGCCCGGAGCGGCGATGTCCGGCTTGAGCCTATCGCCGACCGCCGGGCCCCGGCTGCTTCCGGCGTCCACCACGTCGGGCACGGTGCCAATCTGCATGGCCAGGTTGCGAACGGCCAACGCGGTGTCAACTTGCTCAGTGTACCAGCTGACCAGGGCCTCACCGGCCGAATGGCCGACGAACACAGCGCCAATCGTGACCTCGTTTCCCACTTCGCCTGGCGCCATAGCCACCAGGTCTTCCCCACCAGCGGCGTGGTTGTAAATGATCACGAAAGACGCGCCGGCTTGTTCGGCGTGCAGCGCTTTGCGGCCGAACTCGCAGGAGCCCCGCCGGATCAGCGCTACCTTGCCGGCGAAAGTGCCCTCCGGCCAGGCTTGACAGCCCTCGGCGTTGGCCTCATCGACGGCGGCCGCGGGAAGATAGGGCGAGGGACCGAACGACTCGCCGGGCAGCAGTTGGCGACCGAACGAGGCGCTGGCAAAGCGGGACCGCTGCAGCGACTCAGGCACCGGCGTCGGCGCTGTAACCTCGACGTAGCCAATCCAGAACATACCACTCGTCGTAGTGTTAGCAACATTAATGTAGTCTGCCGACGGGTGATCGCCGGTGCCCGGATTCGGGCCGGCGTTGCCCTGAGACATGGTAACGAACACCCCGGCACGCCAGGCATTTACAAGGGCCTGATCGAGTGCATCACCTGGACCGCCCTTGCTGAAAGGCCCCGCTCCCCAGGAATTGTTGACGATGTCGGCGCCGTCGCGAACGATGTCCTCCAGCGCGGCGATTCCTTCCGCCGAGAACATGCTGCCGATGCCACTGACGCTGGGATAGAAGACTCGGTAGCTCATCAGGTACGCGCCTGGGGCGACGCCGCTCAGCGTTTCAGTCACGCCGTAGTAGTTGGCCTCCACAGTCACTCCGGCGGCAGTGGAAGCGGTGTGCAGACCATGTGACGTGCTGTACCCGCCAGGCCATGAGTCGGCATCGGACTGAATCGGTGGATCCCAGTCACGGAAGTATGCGCGACTGACAATGATCTTGCCGTTGGTATTGCGGATGTCGCCCTTCGGGAAGCCGGGCGGATAGCGGAAGCCCTGGCCGTTGAACATAGGCGCGGCGTGGTGGAGTCCCCCGTCGAGGGAGGCGATCTTGACCCCTCGGCCGGCGGCCTGCCGACCGCCGATAGAAGCCTCGCTCCAAACCTGCGGCGCACCAATGAGCGGCAAGCTGGCATAGAGTGTTGGCTCGTGCGGCAGGTCCGGATGGACGGCCTGTACGCCCGGCAGCGCGGCGACCTGAGACCTGATGGCGTTGGCGCGCGACGGGCTGCCGGCGTCGATGACCACGCCGTTGAACACCACCCGAAACGCCAGCGGCAGGCGCTGGCCGCGTTCGTCCACGTAGCTCGCCGGCGCTGCTTCCGGCACCCGGCGTGCCAGCTGCGCCAGGAAGGCGGTCTGTTCCGCGGCCAGGCGTTGCTCATACTGAGCAGCTGCCGTGGCTTCGAGGGCCAGCCGGCCACCTGGACGCCATAAGGTCTCACGGGCCATCGCCGCGACGGGCGCACCAGGCTCGATCTCGGCCGCCCACTCGGCCAGTGGGGGCGAGGTCAGTTCAACAATCAGCCGCGGCGAGACGCCCTTAGTCATCGGGGCCACCGCGTCGGTTGCCCCGGCACTGTTGGGTAGACGATCCACCACGAAGTAGTGCCCAAAAACCAAAAAGATGAGCATCCCGGTGCTGATGAGGACCCTGGCCTTCTTCATACCCGCCTCCTTAACTTATCCTGGCATGGGCGCCAAACGGCCGCAGACCAAAGCGGCTGCCTTGGCGGAGTATACCGTCTGGCGGCAGTCCGTCAAGATGCCCGCCGGCGCCGCGACGGCCTTGCCGTCGCTGGTCCTCACCCGGCAGCAAGAACGAACTGCCCTCAGTAGCTAGCTGGGCCCTCAGACCGCTCCGAATCGGTCGAGCGCGTTGCGGGCGGCGGCAGCCATGGCGCGCGCTCGCAAGGCGGCGTCGCCAATGTGGCGCTCGGGGTGCGCCAAAAGCGCGTCGATGGTCTCGGCCGCCAGGTAGCGCGCCAACAACTCGTCGGCTTTCACCAGCTCGGCCAGCGGGTTGGCCCGACCATCGGCCACCGCTTGCCAGGCAGCCAGGCTGTGCTGCCGCAGCCGCTCATGGAGTTCCTGCCGATCGCCGCCCGCGGCGGCAGCCAGGATCAGGACGCGCTCTATGGCGGCGAAGGGACCGTACCGCTCGATGGTGCGCTCAATGGCCGCCCGATCGATGACCAGATACTGGGCCAACCGGCGCGCCCGCTGGAGCACCTCGTCGGTGGCCAGCAAGGCATCCGGCAGCAGGCTTCGCCGGTTGGCCGAGTCGTCGAGAGTTCTCTCCAACAGCGAGTTGGCCTCGTTGTGCCAGGCAATGGCTGGCAGGCCGGCCACCAGGCGGGCCAGCGAGCAGATGTTCTCCGCCGAGACCGGATTGCGCTTCCAAGGCATGGCCGTGGACCCGACCTGGGTCGAAGCAAACGGCTCGGACCACTCACCGAACGGTGGGCTCTGCAGCAGCCGTACGTTGAACGCTAACCGCGCGGCGGTGGCAGCGCAACCGGCCAACACGTTGAGCACCAGCCAGTCGGTCTTGCGTGGATAGATCTGCGTCGTAACCGGCGCAGCCCGCAATCCCAGGCGACGCATGGCGGCGGCCTCGAGCTCAGCAGGGGTCACGTTGCGCCCTTCCAGCAAGGCGGCATAGCTGGCCGAGGTGCCAACGGCACCCTTGAAGCCCTTTCCGGTCAGGCGATGGCTGATGTAGTCGAGCAGCTCCAGGTCGTGGAGGAAATCCTGTAGCGAGCTGGCAAGACGATAGCCGACCGTGGTAGGCGCCGCCGGCTGCAAGTGCGTCCAGGCCAGGGTAACCAGCTCCGCCGTTTCATCGACGCGGTCGGCCAGGGCGCCTATGACTCCCGTCAGACGCTCCCTCACCAGTGCCAGGCCGTCGCGCAGCCTGAGGGCATCCACGTTGTCCGTTATGTCGGCGCTGGTGGCACCCAGGTGCAGCACCGCCCCGCCCTCCGGCGCCTGCTCGGCCCAGGCCCGCAGCTCGGCCATGACATCGTGATGGGTCAGCGCTTCGATCTCACTCGCCCGCTGAATGTCGATCTGCTCCGCTGTGCGATGCAGGTCAGCCAGCTGAGCGTCGCTCACCAGCCCGGCTTCGTGCTGGGCCTCGGCCAGCGCAAGCCAGACGCGCCGCATGAGCCGACGTCGGTGTGCCTCGCTCCACAATTGGCGCATCTCGGGCGAACCGTAGCGCCAGCTGAACACACTCTGGTAAGTCTCGTGATCGCAGCTCACTCGTCTCCTCCTAAGACGGCCAGAGCACGGGCCAGCACCCGGCCGCCGATCGGCGCTGCTACCGCAGCGCCCTCGCCACCGTGGGGCAGTAGGACGGCTGTCGCCACGCGCGGCGCCTCGGCAGGGGCAAAGCCGATGAACCAGGCGTGAGGCGGGCCTGACGGCGCCTCGGCGGTGCCAGTCTTGCCTCCCACCATTAGTCCGGCCGCCCTGGAAGCGGTTCGTGCCGAGCCCACACGTCCTGATTGGGCCATGATTCGCCGCATGACAGCGGCAATGGTTGGACTCATCGGTTGCCGCCAGGTGCCTTGCTCGTCAGCGATGGCGCGGTAGGGCACGCCCGGCACGTCAGCCAACAGGTGTGGCGCCGGCATCCGGCCGTCACCTGCTACCGCCAGGGCGATGAGCGCCATGTGGAGCGGCGTCACCATAACATCGCCTTGCCCGAAACCGGCACTGGCCAGCTCTGGGAGGCTCGTCGGACCGTCCATTCCCAGGTCGCTGGGTGTCACCGGTAGCGGGAAGGGTGGCGCGCCGCCCACGCCGAAATCCCGAGCTGCGGCCCGATACGGTTCGACTCCCAGGGCCACTGCCAGCCGGGCAAAGGTGACGTTGCAGCTCCAGCCGTAGGCCTCGGCGATGGTGAAGGCGGTCACCCCTTCGGGGTTGTTGTTGCAGCGAACGGGATAGCCCTCGAAGTACTCGACAGCTTCCCCGTCGGCCACCACGACATCGGGGTCTGCCAGTCCAGCGCTCAGGGCGGCGGCCAGAGTCACTGTCTTCCAGGTGGAGCCAGGCGGATAGAGGCCCTGGGTGGCGCGATTGAAAAAAGGTCGCTGCGGATGGTCGGCGGCAGCCGGGTCGGCGTCCAGGCTGGCAGGATCGAAGGTCGGCTGGCTGACCAGAGCCAGCACTGCTCCCGACGGTACCTCGAGCACCACAACAGCACCCTCCCGGTCCCCCAGTTCATCGGCGGCTGCGGTCTGCAGCTCAGCGTCCAGAGTCAAGACCACGTCGTGGCCCACCTGAGGCCGGTGGAAGACTTGCGCCGCAACCAGCTGGCCGAACGAAAGCCCCAAGTCGCCGCGCAAGGCCAGGTCGTATGCCGCTTCGGCCCCTCCGGCGCCGTAGGTGGCTCGTTGGCTGCCTCCGGCGCCATAGCGCCAGGACTGATAGCCGGTGACCGGCGCGGCAGCCGGGAAGGGGTAAAGCCGGGTCGGCCGGCCTTCGGCGTCGAACTGGGTGCGAGCCAGAATCCGGCCCCGGCGGTCCAGTATCGCGCCACGGCGGATCCGCCGATCGTAGGCCACTCGCCGCAGGTTGTCAGGGCGGGCAGCGAGCTCGGTGGAGCGCACAAAACCCCAATGAAGCGTGGCTGCCATCAGGGCGCCGAAAGCGAACAGGCACACGCCGGCCAGGCGCGGTATACCTCGGTCCAGCGAGTCGGTCACCGCGACCAACCATTCCAGGCGGGGTGGGCGGGCGCACCTGGGGCATTCATGGCGATCTGCCGCTCAGCCGAACGAGCAGGCCGACAGTTGTGCAGCAGACCAAAAGCGAGGTGCCACCGTGGGCGAGGAATGGCAGGGTGATCCCGGTCAGGGGAATCAGCCGCACGATGCCGCCGACAATGACGATGGTCTGAATGGCCAGCGAGAGCGACAGCCCGCAGGCCAGCAGGCGATAGAAGGGCGAGGTGAGCATGGCAGCAATTCGCAGACCCCGCATGGTGAGCAGAACGAACAGTGCGAGCACGGCGGCCGATCCAGCTAGACCGAGCTCTTCAACCAAAGCGGCATAAACGAAGTCGGTGTGCACGGCGGGGATGTCGGTTGGAGAGCCCTGGCTGATGCCCGCTCCCATGACGCCGCCAGCAGCCATGGCCATAGCTGCCTGCAAGATTTGGTAGCCGGAGCCTTGAGGATCGGACCACGGATCGCGCCATACCTGAATCCGCGTCGCTAACACCGCGATCCGATCGTGCACCAGGTAGGCCGCCAAGACGAACGCCAGCCAGCCGCCCAGCACGTAGTCCAGCCGACCACTCGCCAGGTAGAGCATCACCAGGGCGATGGTGAACAGCAACATTGCGGCTCCTAAGTCGCGCTGGGCAATCAGCAAGGTCAGCGCGATCCCCAGCATGGTCAGCATAGGTGCCATGTAAGGCAGTGGTGGCAGGCGCAGGCCAGCCCAGCGGACGGAGACCTCGCTCAGCAACTCGCGGTGCTCCGACAAGTAGCCAGCCAGAAAGAATACTAATAGCAACTTGAGCACCTCAGCCGGCTGGAAGCCGAGGGTCGAGGAGCCCAGCCACAGGCGAGGGCCGCCCGGCGTGGCGCTTCGACCGGCCAGGAAGGTCAAGCCGACCAGCGCGATGCCGATCGCCGCCCAGCTGTAGCGGTAACGCTGCAACACCAAGAGGGAGTTGTCCGGCAACTGGGTGATGACCAGAATTGCCAGCCCCCCGAGCACGATCCATGTGCCCTGGCGCGGGGCCAGAGCCGGAGCCAGGCGGTTGGAAAACGCCAACCCCAGGCCCAGCAGAGCCACGACCAGCGGCACCAGGGTTTCATCTTCGCCTCGGCCGCGCAGCACCAGCCCCAGGTGCACCAGCAGTCCGACGCCGACCACGATCGCCGGTGGCAGCAGATCTGGCACCGCTATGCTGCCGCGGCGTGCCAGAACCAGGGGCGTGTAAGCGGCGAAGGCAATCCCTGCGGCAAGTATCCCGAGGAAGAGCTCAAGCCATCGCCCCCGTGGGACCAGCAGGCCGGCTCGGGTTGGCGCCCGCTTCATCAGCCTGGCCACTCCTGCCTGGAAGGTGCCGCCGCAGCTTCGTTAGCCTTCATCGTCGGCGGCCAAGCGAAAGCGCACCGCGCCGAGCTGCAGGACGTCCCCGGAGCGGGCTAGCATCGGGGTGGCCGGGAGCATGCGATGGGCGTTGAGCAGAGTGCCATTGGTGCTGCCAAGGTCTTCCACCCACCAGGCCCCGCCGCGGCGGCTGATGACGGCATGACGCCCGGAAACGGTAGGGTCCGACAGCACAATCTCGTTGTCCAGGTCACGGCCAATGGCCGTCACCGACGACAGGCTGAAAGCACTGCCGGCGGGCCGGTCACTGGCGCCGGGGTCGATGACTATCAGCCGCGCCATGGCCTGACCGGCGCCCCTGGCCGGCCGCCAGCAGGTTGCGGCGCGCACATCGCGCCAGGCCATCAGGGCCACCGCGCCGATGAAGGTATACAGCAGGGCCAGGAGCATGACCCGGGCGAGGAGAAACTGGGCCTCCAGTGCCGTCATGATCACTCCCCTTCAAGTGGCTCATCGAGCAGCAAGCTGACCAGGCCCAGGCGGATCGTATCACCGCGGCGAATGTAACCCAAGGTCACGCGCCCGTTGTTGATGTGTGTGCCGTTGCTGGAGCCCAGGTCTTCCAGCAGCCAGCCTGCACCGCGGGCGCTGATGCGGGCGTGATGGCGCGACACTGACGGGTGATCGACCACCACGTCATTGTCCAGTGCCCGGCCAATGGTCACCGGTTGGGCACCCCGCAATACGAAGCGCCGCTGGCCAACCAACAGCACCAGGGGCGGTGGGCGGTCTCGCTCCGGCTGAGACGCTGGCACCTCCATCGGGCGCGTGAACTCCGGCCGCGGCTGCTGTGCACTGTCAGCCTCCAAAAGGTCGGCCTCAATGCGGATGCGGCCGGGCTTCAGAGTCGCGTCCGGAAGCAGCTCAACGTGGGCCCGGCCGACCATCGCGCAGTTGCGCTCGCGAGCACACTGCTCGGCATAGGCGGCCAGTTCCTCTTGCAGTTTGCCGCGGAAGCCCGCGAAACGCTCCAGCGTGCGGGGCGCGAGATAGACCCGGTAGACGTTGGGCACGTAGCGGCGACCGGCGGCGATCGTGCGGTGATCGGTCATGTAGTCGGCCAGCCGATGAGCGATCTCGACCGGCTCTAGCCGGGCGCCGAGCAGGCCGCCCAGGCCATCCTCCAGCAGACGCGTCAGTGCGGTCTCAAGCCGCTGCAGGACGTTCATCGCCAATCGATTATACGGCGGCCGGCTGAACCGGCCATAGTCAAGACGTCGCCTCTGGCGCCGGTCTGACCGCCTGCAGTGCCTGCTGCCCTGGCGTCGCGGGTCGCCTGGTGAGTGCTACCGATGCCCGCCACCGCTACGCAACAGGGTGGGGATCAGGGTATGCTATGCCCATCATCGGCTCGGCCGATTCCGAGGAGGGAGAATGCTCGACCAGGATAGACCGACCCCGCAGACCGAAACGGCAACCGCCAACGGCCTGCGCCTGGCCACCGAAGGCTACGTTGCTGAGGCTGGCGCCTCGTCAGCGGCGAGGGCCCAGCACTCGTCAGGCCCACGTACCTCCGACGTCGTTGAGGATGCCACGGAGCCAACCCGCCAACAGCGTTCCAGGCTGTGGCCCTTGCTGCGTGATCTGGCCGAGACGTTCGTCCTGGCGGTGCTGATCTTTGCCGCCCTCCGGTTCGCAGTTCAAAACACGATCGTGCAAGGCGACAGCATGGAGCCCAACCTGACCCACGGCCAGCGACTGCTGGTCAACAAGCTGGCCTTCCGGTGGCATCAGCCCCAGCGGGGCGACGTGGTGGTCTTTCACGGGCCGGATGGCCACGACCGGGACCTCATCAAACGGGTGGTAGCGCTGCCGGGAGAAGAAATCGAGATTCGCGATGGCACGGTGTACATAAACGGTCGGCCGATGGACGAGCCATGGGGTCGGATACCGGATCATACAGCTTTTCCGGCCTACCTGGTGCCGCCTGATCACGTCTTCGTGCTCGGTGATAACCGGCCCAACAGCAATGACTCGCGGACCTGGGGCGCTGCTCTGCCCTTGTCAAGGATCGTTGGTCAGGCCTGGCTGTCCATCTGGCCAGCGGACCGCCTTGGCCAGGTGAACAAGGGAAATAGTGCGGCGGCTTCGGAGGTTCCCTCCGGTTAGATGAGGAGGTGGGTTAGCTGGGACGACGCAGCGGATGATTCCTGAGAGTGTGCTTGGAGCGACGGCTCGGGTCGTCACTGATGCAACCTAATGTGGCGACGTATCGCAGGGGAGGATGTGAGCTGTGGAGCATGAACAGGATTACCGCCTGGCGAGTGTGAGCGGGCGCCACAAGAAGCAGCGCGTCGTGATCACCGGTATGGGCGTAGTGACAGCCATTGGCCAGACAGTGCCCGAATTCTGGGAGAGCATCAAGGCCGGCCGCAGTGGCATCCGGCGCGTCGAGGGATTCGATGTCTCGGGCTACCCGACTCAGATCGCTGGCATAGTCACCGATTTCAGGCTGACCGACGTTGTCGACAAGAAGGAGGCCCGGCACATGGCGCGTTTCAGCCAGATGGCGGTGGTCGCGGCCGGTGAAGCACTGGCTGACGCCAAGCTGGGCCACCGGCTGGACAGCGACCGGGCCGGGGTCTATCTGGGTTGTGCCATTGGTGGCCTCGATGAGACCCAGGCGGCAGTCGACATCATGCGTCAGCGCGGTGGCATGCGCATCTCGCCCTTCTACATCGTAATGACGACCGCGAACATGGCGGGCTACCACGTGGCAGCAACCTTCGGAGCATTGGGCTACAACAACACCTGCGTCACTGCTTGTGCGGCCGGCACCCAGGCGATTGGTGAGGCCAGTGAGGTGATCCGCCGTGGCGACAGTGACCTTGTTCTGGCCGGCGGTACCGAGGCCGGAATGTGCGAGCTGGGCCTGGCAGCATTCACTGTTGGCCGCGCTTTCTCGCGGCGCAACGACGAACCTGAGAAGGCTAGCCGCCCCTTCGACCGCGACCGCGACGGTTTTGTGGGTTCTGAGGGCGCCGGGGTTTTGGTGCTGGAGCGACTCGACAGAGCGTTGGAGCGGGGAGCGCGCATCTACGCCGAGATCCTGGGTTACGGTGCCTCTAACGACGCCTATCATCTTATCGCGCCCGACCCCAGCGGCGCCGGAGCGATCCGCGCCATGTCGGCGGCATTGCGGTCGGCGCGGGTGCCGACCGAGGCCATCGAGTACATCAACGCCCATGCAACGGGGACGCCGCTCGGTGACGTAGCCGAGACTGTGGCCATCAAGACGCTGTTTGGCGAGCGGGCTTACCAGATTCCAGTCAGCGCGACGAAAAGCATGATCGGACACCTGTTCGGTGCTGCTGGTGCGGTTGAGGCGGTCACCACCATCCTGGCCATGCGCAATGGGGTGCTGCCGCCAACGATAAATCTAGAAAACCCGGACCCGCAGTGCGATCTGGACTACGTTCCCAACGTGGCGCGGCCGGCCGAGATTCGGCTGGCGATGTCGAATTCCTTTGGCCTTGGCGGTGCGAACGCCGTCTTGGTGCTTGCCCGGTGGGATGACATCATGGCCCGCCAGGCAGCGCAGTCAGACTAATCAGCGACTCGGGCCGCACCTGCGACCAACTCCGGGCGAGTGCAGCCGCCGTGGTTCAGGGCTCGGTAGGTGGAGCCAGCGTAGGTTCGGGTGGTGCGGTTGGCGGCACGGCGGTGGCTGGCAGCTCCGCCGTCGGTATTGGGGGCGGGGGCGCAGCCACCGTGGGCCACGAGCCGGGGGTAGGCGCCGGTGGCCACGGTGGCCAGGTCGGCACGGGCGTTAGCGTAGGCCAGCTCGGCCAGCCTGGTGTCGGAGGCCAGACAGGCGTGGCCGTAGGCCAGGGCAGCCACGGTGTGGGCCATGGCGTCGCTGAGCGACCCGGAACGCGGGTTGTCGTCGCAAGAGCGACGGGGGTGCGGGCCGGAGGCCGTGGCAGGTAAAGCGTGGTCCCGGCGTAGATGGTGACGCCGCTCAAGCAGTTGCCACGCATGAGGCTCTCCACGGTCGAGCCAGTGCGCAGAGCCAGGCTGTAAAGGGTGTCGCCCGGTCGCACGGCGTAGGCGTACCAGTCGTAGCGCGGCCGACATGGCTGTTCGGTTGGTGGCCGCCCGCCTGACTTCGGCCCGGCTGCGGCCGGCTGCCCGACGCGCGTCGCCACTGGTTGCGAGGTGGCTGCACCCACGGCCGGTGTAACCCGCCAGGTGATGCTATCCACGGCGGCTGGCGGATCGCCAAGATAGACGGACGTGCAGTACTCGCCGGCCGACCACCTGCCCGTGGCGGTGGTCATCGGTACGTGGTCGCGTCCGGAGTCAGTGTAGGGCCTCTCCGATTCGAACAGCAGTTGACCACGCCGGTCGGCGGTCCGCACCAGAACCTTAGTGTTGGCCATGTTGGCGTAATCCAGACTCAGATAGACCACCGGGATCCCGGCCTCAAACGTGTCGCCTGCGGCGCTTTCGGGTGACGCGGCCAGGCTTAACCGCAGGATTGACGGTTGGCCACCATCATCGGTCCGGGCGCCAAAGGGCGGCGCCACCACCAGATAGGTGCCCAGGCTGGTCAACGTGCCGCTGGCGCGACGACCTTCCGCGTGCACGGCCAGGCTGCCGACGGGCAGCCACAATAGGCGCTCCAGGTCCAGGCGCAACAAATCGAGGCTTACGCCCGGGGTAAAGCGGGGCTGGCTGGGCAGGCCGATGGCCAGCTCCGCCGGCTGACCAAGAGCGGCGTCCGCCGGCTCGATGTGCACCGCGGCCAGTGGCAGCCGTCCGGGAGGGGGCTCGACGGGCAGAGTCTCAGCGCTTTCCAGGCAGGTCATGCCGATGGCCAGCGGTTCGGCCAACGAGCCTGGTTGTAACGCCAACCGGCTGTCACCGCAACCGGCGACCGTTCCGCCAACGTCGGGGACGATGAGGGTGGGGGCCTCGCCAGGCCGCAGCGACACCAGGCCTATGTCCACACCTTCTTCGGGCACACGCAGAGTCAAGGAGCGGGGCACGTAACCGTCAACGGGTGCGAACACCAGCGTCAAACTGCCAGATGGGGCGCCATCAAAGCGGAAGCTACCGTCGACACCGCTTACGGTGCGCCGACCGAGGCCCAGCAGACTAACGCCACCGTCTGGGACGGCAAGTCCAGTCGCAGCATCCACCAGTCGGCCGACCACCACGCCACTCCCGGGCGCCGGCAGGGACACTGGCGAGGACCGTACGCCGGCGCTGGGGGTGCGCTGCTCACCGTGGGGCGTAGTAGCGCGTGCGGCCTGGCGTTGCGGCGTGGAGGTCTCCCGGCAGCCGCAGATAACCAGAATCAAAGCAGCGCAAACCGGCGCCCAGGCGACCCCTGCCGGACGGGCATAGGCTACCACTCGCCCGCGCACGGCTGTTAGAGGCTGGGCGAGCCGGAGCCCGCGCTTGCGATTGACCACGTGGCGCAGTGTAACATCCCTTTGGCGGGTCGTCTACGGCCGGCTTTAAGGAAGGCCGCCGGTCTGAACCCCCCTGAGATCATCCCTGCTCATCGCGCTCTTAGCTGGAGCCGTACCGCGACCGATAGCGGCAACGTTTCATTTGGCGGCCCTGAGGGCCAGCGGTAAGATAGCCGGCACGTTTGTCGAAGGTCAGCGCATCCGGGCTTCACCTGCGGCCGCCAGAAACGGATCGCCGGGCGCGGGCGTATGTGGCGGCCCAGGCCACCGCTGGAGTCGTGGTTCGGGCCCATATGATGAGGCGGTTCACCGAGACGGAGCAATGAATATGGCGCGGCGGCAACCAGGTGTTGGGGGATGGTCGGTGGTCGGTGTGGCCAGCTTGGTCCTCATCCTGGCTGCCACGGCCTGTGGGCGCTCGGCGGCGCCACCGGAAAGCGCAGTGCCTACTGCTGGCCCTGAGGTAGGCAGCGGTTCCCTGGCGACGCTGACTGCGGTAGCGGCGGGATTGAGCGAAGTCGTCAGTGACACGGGGCGGCTTGACGTGGCCGGGCTGCCTATCCAGGAAGCCGACCTCCTGCGTCAGACCCAAGAAGCCGTCGATGCCCTCGCCGAGATAGCGCCTATTCGGTCTTTCGTCAAGAACCAGACACCGCTCGCCACGTTCACACCGGACCCGGCGGCGCCAAAGCCATCGGGCCACCTGGTCTACGTGCGCTCGCGGCAGCTCTTTGAGAGCCGAGCCGACAGCAAGTCAGGCCAGGCGCTGGCCCTGGAGCGACCGATGCCTCCTCTCTGGGCACCGCCGGAGGACCCTGGCCGGGCCTGGCCTTCTCCGGACGGTCAATGGCTAGCGGCCATGGTGGGCAGCACCGCGGAGATGTGGCTTATCCGCCCGGATGGTCGGGACAATCACGCCGTTTCGGGTCCCAATCTGCCGTCGCACGAGCACCCGGTGGAATTCGAGGGTCACGGCCCGTTAGTGGTGAAGCTGCTGCCAGGGATGGATTATACGCTCGTGCTCACTCCCGGCGGCGAGGCGCCGGCTAAGGTGCTCGTTGACGACAACAGCCGCCACGTTCGTGGTGAGGGCCGACTGCGGATCGTGCATGCCCTGGGGCTGGCGAAGGATCGAACACTACAGGTCTCAGTCAACGGCAGTCCGTTAACGCCGGTGCTGGCATATGGCGGGGCAACGCGCGACGAGCGGGTGCCAGCAGGGATGGTAGTGCTGGAGGCCCGCGATGAGGGTGGCCGCGTGCTTCTGCCGAGTGCTCGGCTGGAGCTGGGTGATCGCGAGCTGGTGACCGTCTTCGTACACGGTGTGCAGAGCACCACGGCCACCGAGGTCCGCTACGAGCCCGGCACCCGCCCGGGGAGCGGCCGTTCCCGCGTTCGGGTGTTCAACAGTAGTGCCGGCCCTCTGACGGCAACCATCGACGGTCAGGTCGAGCTGGCCAGTGGCCTGGAAGCCGGCGCCATAGGTCCCTACGTCGAGGTGGCAGCCGTCGCTTCGGAGGATCAGCTGCGGCACAATGGCCAGGCCATCTATGGCCTGAGATCGCGCGAGCAACCAGTGGCATGGTCACCTGACGGTCGACGGCTGGCCTTCCTGGGCGCTTCCGATGGGCAGATTGACCTGTATGTCACGTCGCCCCGCGGTTCGGCGCGACGCTTTACGAACGACGCGCAGGAAGAGCTGAACCCGGTTTGGTCGCCCAACTCGGCCAATCTGGCCTGGCTGGCGCTTGATCCCACCTATGGTCAGCAGGCTCTATACTTCTTGCGCGGCCAGGGCGAGCCACAGGCGGTCGATCTCGCCCCGTTGCGCGAAGCTGCCGGCTGGGCGGCCAGCGCGCCCATTGCCTTCCGCTTCGGTGTCCACTGGATCGACAACGATACCCTCGCTGCCTATCCGGCGACCCGCGGCACGAACGCCGGCATCTGGCTGTGTGACACCCGCGCCGGGACCCTGACAGAGGTTCTGGGTGAGCCGGTGGCCGATCCGGTCTGGTCGGCTGCAGCGCGGGCCTGGGCCTTCGAGCGCCAGACCGAGAGCGGTGTCTGGGTGCTGCCCCTCGGCGGGCAGCTGAAGCGCGTGGCCAGTGGCGAGGCCCATGCGCCCGACTGGTCGCCCGACGGAAAGCAGCTCAGCTACGTGGAAGGCGAGCGCCTCTCGACAGGCGGCTGGCGGCTCCACGTTGTCGGTGCGGATGGTACGGGCGACCGGACGCTCACCGATTGGGCGGCTCTAGTACAGCAAGAGCCGCCGGCACCGGGTGTCAAGGCCAAGCGGGTCTGGCTAGATGGGGGCCGCAAGCTGGCTTTCACGCTGGCTGGCACCGATTACGGGGCCGCTGAGGAGGCTGGTCCGATGGCCGGCGTTGAAGCCGGAGACGACATCGAAAACCTGTGGTGGGTGGCTACCGACGCCAGTGCTCCCGCCCAGCGACTGACCGACCTGACGCGCGTGTTCTACATGAAAGACGTGACCCTATCCCCAGACGGGAGTAGCCTGGCCTTCGTGGGCTTCTCTTACCTGAACCGGACGCAGCATCTTTGGGTCGTATCTCTCAAGGGTGGCCAACCGCTGGTCATCGATGCCCCGGTTCGCTGGTATGCCTGGCGACCTCAGTGAGGTCGAGGCGTGACTCGGTCGTGGCAGGCGTGAGTAGCTTTTCACTATGCACTCGCTTACATGAGCTATCGCCACTAGATCCTTAATGGAGGAAGAGTAGATATGGGCGACGAGATCACCATTCGGGTTGATGCGCGGCTGGGCTATGCCCTGATAGCGATCCTGGCGGTCATCGGCATCTTCGCCGTCGGGTGGTGGCTGGGCACGCAGCTGACGAAGCCCCCGACTGCACCACAGGCCAATGTGAACGCTCCTGGACCAGGTGCGGCAGCGCCCCAGGCGCCGCAGACCGGCCTGGGGGCTGCCACGCCAGGCTCGGCGCCGGTCGAGGCCATCGCCAAGGGTGTTAGCCCAGTCTCGGTAGATGACCTGCCGGTGGCTGAGGGGCAACCCCGGATCTGGATTGACGAGCTAACCAAAGACAGCGGCTTCGTATACGATCTTGGGCGCATCGATGCCTATGCGGTAACCGAGCAGACCTTTACGATTCGGAACCTGGGGACAGCCGACCTGGTCATTGAAAAAGTGAATGCCACGTGCGGCTGCACGGCAGCAGTTCTTGAGAGCAGTAAGATACCGCCAGGTGCAACGACTACGATTAGGGTAGCTTACGATCCCAACGTAAACCAGGAACAGGGGAAGTTCATCCAGAAGCAAATCCAGATCAAGTCGAACGATCCGGTAGCACCGGTCATTGAGTTTGCCATTGAAGCCGACGTGGCGAGCCAGTAGCGCCACGGCGCGAGACTTCCTGGCGCTCGACCCGGTGACCCAGCGATTCGGTCAGCGCCGGGCTGACCGGCGCTGAAGGAGAGTGACTCATGAAAAGTGATCGGCGGAAGGCTGACCACACGAGGGTGCAGCGGCGCGAACTGGTCATAACGATGGACCGCCGTTTGTTGTATGTGGTGGGGCTTCTGGCGGCTTTTGCGCTGGCGGCAGCGGCCGGTGTCTCGTATACCGGCCGCGGCGGCAACCCGACGGAGGCACAGACTGACGTGAATGCGCCACCGGGACCAGCTTCAGGCGAGCAAACTGGGGGGCCGGTAGCTGCTCAACTCGACGAGGAGGCGGCGCGGGCAACGGCCGTCGCGGAGGGCTTGCCCACGTCGGTGGTCATCATCCCACCCATTGACGTGGTGACGGCTACCCTGCCGGCACCGCTGCTGACCTCCGAAATGGGCTCTGCAGCTGCCACGGCGGCAGCCGCGGGCCAGCTGTACGAGTTCGAAGTGCCCCAGGATCGGAAGGTTGATGCCTCAAAGTGGAAGCACACCACCCTGGCAAACTTCCCGGACCCCAATGTGCTGGCGGAAGAGACTACTCCGATCCGACTGGAAGAGGCCCGCACAACGTACGACGGTCCCCGCATTGCCATCTCGGACCTGAATCACCTGTACACGTACGACTATGGTGAGGTTCCGATTGACCGGCCGGCGTCGCACGACTTCAAAGTGGCCAACGTTGGCAATGCTGACCTGGTTATCAGCCGCATATACTCAGGCTGTGGCTGCACGGCGACGCAGGTTGGTGGTCAGACCATCGATCCAGCCGGCTGGCTGCCCCAGCGTCTGGTGCTGAAGCCGGGCCAGAGTGAGGTTTTCACCATCACGTTTGATCCCCAGTTCGACAAGGTCCTGATGTCGCAGGCGAAGTACGTGCAGGTCTTCAGCAACGATCCCACACGGGCCATCTTTGACGCCTCGGATCCATACAGTCACGAGGTGCGCTTCCGCATAGTTGTCGAGACCGTTCAAAAGGGAACAGACTAATGGCGCCGTGGATTCGAATCGAGCGCAGCGAGCGGCCCGCCGCGAGTGCGCGGCGGCGGCCGCCCTCCCGCGGCGCCGCCCAGCCGCCACGGCGCGTCAACGTCGGTGCCGTGGCTATGGTCCTGGTGTTGGTGGTTGGGATTCTGGCCATACTTGCAGGGCGCGAGCAGTGGACCAGCTTGTTGCCTGCTCGGGGCTTGACAGCTGACGTGCTGGCCCTGGTCAACGGCGAGTCGATCCGCGAGGCGGACGTTGATCTCGAGTTTGCCGTTCAGTCGGCGATCCAGAGCCAATTGGGCCGCACGCTGAACACCGACCCAGACGCAGTTCGCGGCTTCCGGCGTGACCTGCTGGACCAGCTGGTCGATCGACAGCTGCTCTTGCAGGCGGCACAAGCCTCGGGCATAAGCGTATCGGACGCCGAGCTCGATGCCGAGTTGCCCAAGCTCGGGCAGGGCTATGGATTAGACACCTCAGCGATCGAGTCGGCTGCCCTGGCCGCCGGGGCTACCAGCGAGCAGTTCCGTGAGTGGGCACGGCGGGAGCTTGTGGTGGGGCGCTATCTGACAAGCGAGCAGGCACGCCAGGCGGGCCTGCAGTCTTACCGGGATCGTGGCTACAGCGAGGAGCAGCTGGCGGCGGTGGCGATCAAGCCTAGTGACGTTGCCTCGACGCTTCAAAAGACAGCCGATATTCGCTTCAATTTCGGCGGCCGAGAGGCAGCGCGAATCGCCCGCGAGGGCGAGCCAGCCCCCGATTTCGTTCTTCGCGACCTGACTGGTCGGCCGGCCCGGTTGTCGGAGTACCGGGGCAAGCCGGTGCTGGTCAACTTCTGGGCGACCTGGTGCACACCCTGCAAGGCCGAGATGCCGATGTTCGTGCGAGCTCACAACGAGCACCAGGCGGAGGGGTTGGTGGTACTGGCACTTGACGTTCAGGAGAAGACTGACGCCGTAAACTCCTTCCTCGCCGCGCTGCCCTTGCCTTTCCCAGTGCTGCTTGACGAACGCGGCGAAGTGGCAAGCCTTTACCGTGTCCGCGGTCTGCCAAGCTCCTATTTCATCAACGGAGATGGTCTGTTGGTCAAGGCCAAGCGGGGGCAGGTCAAGTCGGAGGCCGAGTTGGCCTTGCTGCTGGACAGCATACTGCAGACCGGCCGGTAGCTGAAGCGCCGTAGCAGGGCCGAACAATGCCCAGGCGCGTGGTCCTCGGTGCGGTCATCGCCTTCGCCGCCGTGGCGGTGTTGGCGTTGGTCGCGTATCGACAGAACCAGGAACTGTACTTCGGCGTCGCTGAGCTGGCAGCCTCGCCCGCGGAGTTGCGATCGACCTATCCGGCCGTGGCGCTTCTGGCCGGCGAGGTTCCTGACGGCCAATCACGGCGACTGCGGGTGAGAGGCAGGCTGCTGGAAGCTCACCTTCGCGAGTCAGCCCAGGGACCCCTTTGGGAGCTGGTGCTGGCCGAAGATCGCCATCGGCTGGCTGTGCTATACCGCGGTCCCACCCCGGACGCCCTGGCCACCGCCGAGCAGGTAACAGCGGCTGGCTGGCTAGCCGCGGACGGGATGCTGGTGGCCGATCAGCTCACCGTGCAATGTCCCTCCAAGTACGAGCCACAAGAGAAGGCTGCTTCTTCGTCCAGGGACCCGACGGTCAGCGATCGGGATTCCGAGCGGCAGCCATGAGCGTCTTACCCGAGATTGGCGCCTTCAGTCTCGCCTTGGCGCTGGCAGCGGCGCTCTATGCGACCGTTGCCGCCGGCGCTGGCGCCTACTGGGGAGTGACCGAGCTCGCTGAGAGTGGGCGACGGGCGCTTCTGGCCACCGCGGTGCTCACGACTGCGGCGACCTTCATCCTGGCGCAGCGGCTGGTTGCCCAAGACTTCGGCTTGCGCTACGTGTGGCTTCACTCAAGCCAGACGATGAGCCTGCCATACCGGGTGGCAGCACTGTGGGGCGGGCAGGCTGGCTCGCTGCTCTTCTGGTGCTGGCTGCTCACCCTGCAGGGGGCGCTATTCGTGCGCCGTCCGTGGCCGGCAATTCGGCCGCTCGTCTACTGGTATGTGGCTGTGGCCGCCGCCATTAGCTGCTTCTTTCTCGGCCTGACCGCTCTGGTGGCCAATCCGTTCGAGCGCCTCGCGGCCCCGGCCGTGAGCGGGCAGGGGCTCAATCCGCTCTTGCGGCATCCAGGCATGGCGCTGCATCCCCCGGCGCTGTACCTTGGTTTCACTGGCCTGGTGATCCCCTACGCCCTGGCCATGGCATCGCTATTGAGCCGGCGCTACGACACGGTGTGGCTTCATGCCGGGCGAAGGCCGCTTTTGGCCAGCTGGCTGGGGCTGACGCTGGGCCTGGTTCTCGGAGCACGCTGGGCGTACGATGTACTGGGCTGGGGGGGCTATTGGGGCTGGGACCCGGTTGAGAATGCCGGCCTCTTGCCCTGGTTGAGCGCCACAGCGCTGCTGCATTCGGCGATAGTGCAGGTTCGCCGGGGCCTGTTCCAGCTGTGGAACCTGGCCCTGGCCAGCTTGACCTTCTGGCTCGTGGTGCTGGGGACCTTCCTGACTCGAGGGGGGCTGGTGACGAGCGTCCACGCCTTCGCTCAGTCGGAGATTGGCCCGAGCTTCCTGTTCTTCACCGCCCTCGTCACCATCGGGACGCTTGGCCTGCTTTGGCGCCGCCTGCCGGAGCTTCCGGAGCAGTCGCCGTCGGTGTCGGCGCTGAGCCGAGAGACTGCTTTCCTGCTGAACAATCTGTTGTTCATGGCCGCTCTGTTCGGCGTGCTGTGGGGCACGCTTTTACCTATGCTGACCGAGCTGACCGGCGGTCAGCGGGTAACGGTCGGCCCACCCTACTTTGTGGCCGTAGTGGTACCGATGCTGTGGGCTATCGTCCTCTGGATGGCAGCCGGTCCTCTCACCACCTGGCAGCGCGCGACTCCGGGGCGCATGTGGCGAGCCGGGCGCCCGGCAATCGGTGCCGCGGCGGTCACGGTGGCGTTGCTAGCCCTGCTTGGCTGGCGCGACTGGCTGGCCCTAGTGGCCGCCGGGGCGGCGGTCCTGGCCGGCTGGGTGGCGTGGGGCGAGCTGGTCAGGCTGGCACGCGCCGGTCCGTCCCGGCCTGGCAGCGGCCGATTCGTTGGCGCTCGTCTGGCGCGGCGTCATCGTGCCATTGGGGCCCACCTGGTGCATCTTGGCGTGGCTGTGCTGGCCATTGGCATTGTCGCCAGCAATCGCTTCGATCAGGCGATCGACACCCGATTGCGGATTGGCCAGTCGGCTGTCATTGGTGCTTACCGCATCTCGCACTCTGGCTTGGAGGAGGTGCCAGCTGCCGACCGAACATCGATCATGGCTAGCCTCGAGGTCTCGCGATCAGGTAGATCGATCGGCTGGCTGCAGCCGCGGCGCGACTGGTATCGCGACCAGGAGGACCAGCCGGTGACCGTTCCGGCCCTGCTCCACCGTCCGGTGGAGGATCTCCTGGTTTCGCTAAACTCATTCGATTCTGAGAGTGGCGAGATCGCAGTTCGCTTGATGGTCATACCGCTGACGGCCGCCTTGTGGCTCGGCGTTGGCCTGATGGTGCTGGGCGCAGTGCTAGTCATCTGGCCCGAGCGGGGCGAACACCGGTTGCTGGGGCTCCAGCTGGCCCCCGGGCCAGTCCCGGGGCCAAGCGAGCGGGAAGCCTGATGGCCCAGAGCTGCAGTGCCACCATAGGGAAGGGACGGCGCTGGCCGCAACTCGGCTACGCGAGTGCGGGCGGTGCCCACCTCGCCCGTCCGCAATCCACGGTCAGGCGCCGGCAGGCCTGGCTGGTGGCCGCGCTGATCACCGGGCTGAGCGCTATTCCTTCCTCGGCCGCGCGGCCAGCCTGCGGCCAGCCCAACGACGGCGTGACCATAGGCCGCACCGTTGTTCAGCCGCTCACAACGCCAACAATCGTTGGGGAAGCCGGTCCGACTGCCGTAAGCTCGCCATCCTTGGCCGCTGACATCGATGCTCGAGTGGCGTCAGTTGCCCGGCAGCTCCACTGTCCCATCTGCCAGGGCTACACCCTCTGGGACTGTCCCCTGGAGGTGTGCCAGCAGATGCGCCAGCAAATCCGTGAGCTGCTGTCCGCCGGCTGGAGTGAAGCCGCTGTCAGGGAGCATTTTGTTCAGCTGTACGGCCCCCAGGTTCTCAACGCGCCGCCGCTCGCTGGGCTATATCTCCTGGCCTGGGTGGTGCCGCTGGCTCTAGGGGCGCTCGCTCTGGCCGCAGTGCTCGTCCGGGTTCGCCAATCCTGGCGGGGGACTGCGCCGGGTACAACGGCGAGAGCTGAGGCCAATGGCGCACATGCGAGCCGTTTCGACGAGTGGATCGACGACGCATGAGCCGGCTCCCCGGGGGGCTCCAGGCATCGCCTGACCCGACCGCCAGCGTGAATCGTCGCCGCCGCTCGTGGTCGACAACCGTACTGTTGGGCCTGCTCACGGTGGCCAGCGGCGGGCTGCTGGTTGCCCTTGGCGCGGCCATTGGCGCTGGCCGGAACGGCCTGGCTGTGGGCAAGCCAGCTCCGCCCTTCGAGCTTAGCACCTACGATGGAGAGACGATTCGTCTGGCGGAACTGCGGGGCTCGGTGGTTGTGCTCAACTTCTGGGCCAGCTGGTGCCGCACCTGTCCGCTGGAAGCGCAAGAGCTCGAGGCATTGTGGCAGGACTACCGCAGCCGGGGCGTGTGGGTCATCGGGGTCGCCTATGTGGACACGCCAGGCGCGGCCCGGGCCTATCTGCAGCGCCATGGGATCAGCTATCCCAACGGTCCCGACCGCGGCGGGCGGTTGTCGCGTCTCTACCGGGTTACCGGGGTCCCCGAGACCCTGGTCCTCGACTCGCTGGGCCGCGTCGTTCCCTTGCCGGTGGTTGGTGCTGCGCCGCCGGGAGCAGCGCGCCTGATTGGCCCGCTGGGCGAGGCGGGTCCGCTATCGGCCACTGCCTTGCGCCGCGTGATAGATTCGCTGCTGGCGGGTGAGGGCGGCTCGTGACCATGGCGCTGTGGGTGCTGGTGTTCGCCGCGGCGGGCGCTTTGGCTGCCTGGGTGGCGGCTCCGCTGGTGCAGCGCCGGATGGCTGCTCCCCAGGGGGACTCAGCGCTGGCCCTGGCCCGGCTGGTGGCCCGGCGAGAGGAGATCCTGGCGCTCCTACAGGAACTAGAGCGAGACGCGCGCGATGGCCGCCTCGCGGCGGCAGACGTCGATGCGCTCCGCCAGGACTTGATGCGAGAGGGAGAGGCGGTCTTGACAGAGATCGAGGCTTGGGGAGCAGAATGATCTGGCGGCGGCCTGCCTCGGCCGTGTTGGTGGCGCTGGTCTGTCACATGGGCGGTGTCGGCCTGCTCTTGGCCGCGGCCAGCGGTGTGCAGGCCTTTCGCGGACCCCAGGGACACTCAGCTTCGAGCCGCTCGGCCCAGCAGTCCATCACCATCACCTTGCGGGGCCGTGTCGTGAATGTGAGTCAGGGCGGAGCGGGCGTGACCGGCGCCACGGTGGACGCCACTCCTGCCCGCCGCGTCAACAACGGCGAGGCCCCGGGCGGCACCGCCGCAGTGCTCCGGGCAACGACAGGACCGGACGGTGCTTTCGCTCTCTACGGAATGGTCCCCGACACAAGCTATAGGCTGGTCGCCACCTACCGGGGGGTGAGCTTCACCCAGTCGCTGACTGTCACCGCGGCGCAGGTGCAGTCCGGTTGGCTGGACCAACCTTTGACGGTCTTCGAGCCAGATCCCGATGTAGGTCTCCAGATACGGACCGCTCACATTGCTCTGGCGCCATACCCTGACGACGCCCTGCTTCGGGCCGCCGAAGTGTGGGTGGTGCGGAACAACTCTGACCGGGCCTGGGTAAGCGACGGCCGAAGATGGGCGTTCGACCTCCAGCTGCCGGCAGCCACCGCCATGTTGCGCGCCGAGGCCCAAGGAGAAGAAATGCGCCGCCAGGCAGGCCGGGTGCTGGACGACAAGCCGTTGCCGCCTGGAGAGCGGCAGGCCACCCTCACCTACCTGTTGCCGTATGACGGATCTAGTCTGGTCATCGAGCGCCAGCTGAGCTGGCCCACGGCCGAGCTGCGGCTCATCGTAGCCTGGCCGGGGGCGATTATTGACAGCGCCCAGTTGACCGAGACCGAACAGGCGCAGATCTCCGGCATGGCGGTCACCATGGCTCGGGGGCGCAATCTGCCGGCTGGCACGCGCGTGGTGGCCGTGATTCGCGGGCTTCCGGTTCCGCCCAACAGCAATCCGGCCGGCGTCGCAACAGTAGCCAGCCAGGAAGCGCTGATGGGACTGGCGCTTGGTTTCGGCCTGGTGGCGTCACTTCTGGCTCTGGCGTACGGCTGGCAGCACCGGCCGATCGCGGATCAGGTGAGAAGTGAGGATGCCGGCGTCGGCGAACCTGCGGGGGGGCACTAACGGTGGATGCTTTCGTGCTTGCGGCTTACGGACTGGCCACGATCTTGGTCGCTGGCTATGCCGCTAGCATACTTCGTCGTCATCGTCAGCTAGAGGAACAAGCAGCCGGATCCGAGCCGGACCTCGCGGCGTCCGAAGGGTCCGCCGCGAGCTACCGTTTGGGGCCAGATGAGGAAATCCAATGACCATTGATCCACAGCACATCGGCCTGGTGGCCTTCAGTATCGCCTTTATGGCCGGGCTACTGTCCTTTCTTTCGCCGTGCGTGCTACCGCTGGTGCCCGCCTATATCGGCTACCTGAGCGGTGCCACATTCGCCGGTGGCCAATTGGCTGCTGACCGGCGGCGGACAACCTCTCACGCCATCGCCTTTGTTCTCGGCTTTGCCATGCTGTTCATCCTGATCGGCGCGGGCTTCGGTCTTGCCGCCTGGTTAGCGCAGTTGCTGAGTGGCGCGTCAGCCGGCGGAGCCGGGGAGGCGGCCGCGTCCGCAGCGGCAGTGCAGGCGATGGACAACCTGATCGAGGTTCTGAAGCACGTCCTGCTCCGGGTGGGCATCGTCATGCTGGCGGTCATGGCCGCGCGCATAGTCGATGCCCCGCTGGGAGGCCACTGGCGGCTGCAGATCGGGTCGCTGCTTCTGGAATGGCCTGAGCGCATCGGCTTCCTGCCCCAGAGGTACGTCCGGTGGGCGCTCGTGGGCCTGGCGACGGCCGTTGTATACCTCTGGCTCGTAGGCAGCGCTCTGGCCCCGCATCACTACCTGGATGCCATCATGCTTGGCATCCTGCCGCTGGCCGGTGCCGGACTTACCCGCGCGGGTGCCTGGGCCCTAGGCGTGATGGCTGCCCTGCTGAACACCTGGTCGCTGCGCGTTGGCTTCTTGTGGAGTGGGTCGAGCATAGATCTCGTCACCGCGGCCGCCGAAGCGGTACTAATCGTGCTGGTGGTCTACTTTCTAAGCCGAACCATGCTATTCTACCAGGAGAAACGCCTGGACGTAAGTGGTCGACTGCGCAGCCGTGGCTATCTGACGAGCGCTGTGACTGGCGCTGTCTTCGCCGCCGGCTGGACGCCCTGCGTAGGGCCCAATCTGGCAGTCATCCTGGTACTGGCGGCTTCGGCGGGCAGTGCGGGCATCGGGACGGCACTCCTGATAGCGTACGCAGCGGGACTTGGTGTGCCGTTCATTCTCGCCGGCTACGCCTTTGGTGCTGCGGCCGCCGGCTTGAAGCGGCTGACACCGTACATGGGCCTAATCAAAGCCGTGAACATGGCCCTGTTACTCCTTGCTGCAGCCCTCCTGCTCTCGGGGCGATTGAGTCAGCTCGCGCAGTTCAGCCTGCCTTTCGGCATCGACCTGTAGCGTGGGCCGGCTTCTGGAAGGCGGTCTTGCGGATGCCGTGGCTCGTCACTGGCTGGCCGTCTTCCTGATCGTCTGGGGGGTGTTCATCTCGCTGCCCTTGGCGGCCCCGCTGCTGGCCATGCGGGGGGAGGAGCGCCTCAGCAATTGGATCTATCTGGCGTATCGGCCCACCTGCCATCAGCTGCCCCATCGCTCATGGTTCGTGGCCGGTCGGGCTCATGCCTATGACTGGGCAACGATTCGGGAGGCGCTCGAGGTTGATAGCCCTATGGCTCTTTTCCATAGGCCCCTTCGCGATCCACGACTGGGCTACCAGATGGCTTATTGCCAGCGCGACGCGGCGACGCACACGGCCTTATGGGCCACCGGGCTCTTCTACGGTTTGCTGCGGCGGCGACGGCGGATCCGCCGCCTTCCGTTCGGACTGTTCGTGGCCGCCACCGTACCGCTGGCGGTGGACGGGCTGGCGCAGTTGCTCGGTTGGCGCGAAAGCACCACCCTTTCACGGACACTGACCGGGGCCCTGTTCGGTCTGGCCGCTGGCCTGTTGATCCTACCCGAGCTCGGCCAGGCGGCCGATGAGTGGCAGACGGGACGAGAACTCAGCGCGAGTAGAACTCGATAATCAGGCTATCCTGAATCGGGAACTCGACTTCCTCGCGTGTCGGCCAGTCGGTTACGGCGATGGTGTCGCCATCGCGACTGAGCCAGCTGGGTCGCATCACCGTCGGTGCTTCCATTGCCCATTGTACATCGGGCATCTTCTTCGCCCGGCCATCAATGGTCACCGTCATGCCCGGACGGACCAGAAAGGACGGCACATTCACCTTAGCACCGTCGACCATTACGTGGCCGTGCACGATCATCTGGCGCGCCATGGGCCTGGTCCTGGCCAGACCGCCGCGATAAACCACGCTGTCCAGCCGTCGCTCCAGTAGCTTGAGGAGAGCGGTGCCCGTCATTTCCTGCTGTCGACGGGACATGTCGACAAAGCGGCGAAACTGCCGCTCACCCAGGCCGTAGATCCGCTTGACCTTCTGCTTCTCGCGCAACTGCCGATAGTAGTCCGACGGTCGCCCGCGGCGCGGCTTGCGCCCGTGCTCGCCCGGCGGTTGTTCCAGCCGCCGCTGCAGCTGGGCGCCGCCCGTGGCAAAAATATCCGCGCCCTCGCGGCGGGCGCGTTTGTGGCGTGGACCCCTGTAACGTCCCATCCGTATCCCGTTGTGTGTGTCGTCGGTTCGAATTGTCGGCCAGGCCGAGCAGCGGAGAAGGATTATAGCGCCACAACTCTAAGCGCCCAAACGCACGCCAACCGGCCAGCCAGCTGCATACTAGAGACCAGCTGAACCGGGCCGCGGCCCGTAGGCCATGGCCCCTCCGCCGGCTCGTCAATTGCCTGGCGGCCCGGACTGGTGAGGGCCGGGCCGCAAGACCCGCTCAGGCCGGTTTCGGCGGCCTGCCAGCCGCGGGTCTACTCCAGGGCCAGGTCCGGCGGCGAGTCAGCGGTGAGAAAGCGCTCAACCCCGGCGCAGATGCAGTGTATGGCCAGGCGATGGCCTTCCTGAATGCGGGGCGTCTCGGTACTGTCGACACGCAATACCAGGTCCGACACTGGCACCAGGTCGTCCCCCTGGCTACCAGTGAGGGCCACGGTGGCGGCGCCAATGCCTCGGGCTACGGCCAGACCCTCAACAACGTTGGTTGAGCGGCCACTGGTGCTGATGCCGACTACCAGATCGCCGGGACGTGCCAGGGCTTGCACCTGACGAGCGTAAACCGAACTGAAGCCCAGATCGTTAGCCAGCGCGGTCAACAGCGTCGTGTTCGCGCTAAGGGCAACGGCGGCGAACGGTCTGCGCGTCTTTCCGTAGCGACCGACAAGCTCGGCCACAAGGTGCTCAGCATCGGCGGCGCTACCGCCGTTGCCAAAGGCCCACACCGTGCCACCCCCAACCAGAACCCTGGCCATCTGCCGGGCAATGGCCTCGATGACTGCCGCCTCCCCTCGCAGAGCGCTCTGGACGGCCAGGCTGCGCTCAATCTCTGCCGCTGAGTCGATCACCCGAGCAGCTCGCACAGGGCCTGGTAGCCCTCTGGAGTACCCATGTCGACAAACGGCCCGGGCGCTCGAAAGGCCCGTACAGGCCGGCCTGAGGCCACCAGACGCGGGAAGACCTCCGTCTCCAGGGACACCGCGCCCCGGCGGGGAACCTCGTCCAGCACTGCTGGCTCGAGCACATAGCAACCGGCGCTGACCAGACCCGGCCCCGAACCAACGCCCTTCTCGTGATAGTCGACGATGCGATCCTCGCGGTCCACTCGCAGCCTTCCGTAGCGACTCACGTCGGTCACCCACACCGCGGCCAAAGTTGCCACCGTGCCGGGATGGGCCTCATGGTACAGCCTCATCGCTGTCCAGTCCAGAGGCAGGTATGTGTCGCCGTTCAGAACAGCGGCCGTGGTGGTGAAAAGCCGGCGGGCGTGGCGCAGTGCTCCAGCTGTCCCCAGGGGCCGTCGCTCGAAGGAGTACCTTAGCCGCACGCCCAACGGCCGGCCATCGCCCAGGCGCTCGCGGATTGCCTCGCCATCGCGACCCACGCAAAGCACGATATCGTCGATGCCGTGGTGCGCCAGCTGAGCGATTTCGTGGGCTACGATCGGCTGACCGGCGAAAGTCACCAGTGCCTTTGGCGTATTTGGAAACAGGACCCGCAGACGGGTGCCTAGTCCGCCGGCGAGTAAGAACGCCCTCATCACTCGTTGGCCGTCCAGGTGTGCAGGCCACGGAACTCGAAGTGGTAGTCGACCACCCGTGCCCCTCGTTCCTCCAGCGCCGCGGCCACCCGGTTGCGCTTGTCGAAGGGACAGTAGAACATCATGAACCCGCCTCCGCCGGCACCGCTGATCTTGCCGCCCAGAGCGCCCGAGCGGCGCGCGACGGCATAGAGGTCGGAGATTTCGGGGGTAACAATCTGGCTGGCCAGGCGTTGCTTGTTCAGCCATGCCTGGTGCAAGAGATCGCCAAAGTCGGCGAGGCGCGCCTGCAGCAGGGCCGTGTGCATGGCGGCGGCAATGGCCTTGAGCTCGGCCATGGCGTGCTCCACTTCAGGCTTACCGGCCACATAGTTGGCCACCTGAGCGGCGAGAATACCGGCTGAAGTGCGGGTCTTGCCCGTATAACACAGCAGCAGATTGCAGTTGAGCTCGTCGATTGTTGACCACGGCAGGTTCACCGGTTCCACGACCGCGCCAGGCGCTCCGAAGGTCATCAGGTTGAATCCACCGAAGGTGGCAGCGTACTGGTCTTGGCGGCCACCAGGGATAGCCACGTCCTGCCGCTCAATGGCATACGCTAGCTCAGCAATCTGGTGTTGGCTGAGCGACGAAGCGTGCCAGCGCGAGAAAAGTCCCACCAGGCACACGACCAGGCTAGAGGACGAGCCAAGCCCAGAGCCCGGCGGGGCGTCGGTCTGGAGATAGACGGCCAGGCCACTGGATGGTCGGCCGGCGCCCAGGCGGTTGATAGCTGCGTTGACCAGCTCCAGCCGCCCACCCCTGGGCAAGGGTGCATCGACGTCGTACTTGGCCACGACATCGTAGTCCAACGAGTGGACGACAATTTCGGGGCTGCCCAGCGGACGTAAGGTAGCCAGCGAGTATTTGTCGATCGTGGCATTGAGCACCAGGCCGCCGCGTTCCTCGGGATAGGGCGAGACGTCGGTGCCGCCACCGGCAAAGGACAGCCGTAGGGGAGCCCGGGCGCGGATGATCATCGGGTGCCTGCCAGCTTCTGGTACAGGGTCAGCGTCGCCTGCAACATCGCCTCGGCCGACAGCTCCCGCTGGGCCCGCCGACGCCCAGCCTCACCGAACTGGCGGCGCTCTGCCGGGTTGGCCAGCAGTCGTCTGAGGGCGGCAGCCAGGGCAGCAGCGTCGCCGGGTGGCACCACCAATCCTGTCACCTCATGCTGATTGACATAACTCGTGCCGGTCCCGAGCTCGGTGCACACTACCGGCAAGGCGCAGGCCATGGCCTCGATCTGAACGGTGCCCCATGTCTCGGCGCGATTGGTGCTGGGCAGGACGAAGACGTCCGCCGCATGGTATAGGGCGACTAGCTCCTGGTGGTCCACCTCGCCCAGGAAATGCACCCGACTGGCCACCCCGCATTCGGTCGCCAGCCGGTGCCATGCCGTCTCCAGTGGGCCCCGGCCCACGATAAGCGCTTGGCCGTCCAACTGTGGCATCGCCCGGATCAGCACATCAATGCCCTTGTAGTGCCGCAGGCGTCCGACGGTCAGAATCAGGCCCCCCGGGCCATGGGTGGCGCGGATGGCAGCGGCGCGTGCAAGGTTGGCCGGTGTCGGCCGAAAGCGCTGCACGTCGATGCCGTGGGGTATGACGACGCACTTGGCCGCGAACGGGGGCAGCTGTCGGGAGCTGGCGATCGAGCGCGGGTTAGAAACGCTTATGGCCTCCACGCGGGCAAGAAGCTGGCGCTGTAACGGCCGGTACAGGGCCCCCAGCAAGCGCTGACGCACGATGTCGCTATGATAGGTGACCACGCTGTGGCGAGCGCGTCCCCAGAACAGCTGCCCCAGTTCGGCCGGTGGATAGGGCAGATGCAGATGTACCACCTCGGCCTCTGCGCTCAGACGTAGGAACGCCGGGTAGAAGGCCAGGCTGATGGGGGCCGACTGAAGGCTAGCCAGTCGACCGGCCTTGGTCACCGGCACGCCGCCGACAACCAACTGTTCGGTGCGGCGCTGAGTGTTGGTGACGAGGACCCGGGCATCGAACCCTCGGGCGCACAGTCCCTCGGCCAGAAGCTGGACATGGTGCTCGATGCCGCCGCGAACTGGCGCGTAGTCCTTGTAGACGTGGAGGACGCGCATGGGGAAAGGCGATTCTAGGTTCGGCCGCCCAGGCGGGCAAGCCGCCATAGCGGTTCTGCATTGCGCTAGAATCACGCCATGCGCAACGGCCTTCGGCTCGAGGCCGACGAGGTGGTTTGGGAATGGGTCCGCTGCCCGCTGTGCGGCGCCGACGAGACTCAACGTCGAGTGACCGATACTGTGCCCCTGGGACAGGTGCGGCTGACCTTCACCGTTGTCAGGTGCGCTCGCTGTGGTCTGGTGTACACCAATCCGCGCGCCCACTCGCGCCTTCTGACGCCCGAGCCAGGCGGGGCAGCGCGCTCCGACGCAGCGAGCGCCAACAAGCCGGTGTACCTCGCCGGTCTGGCCCACCTGGAAGCAGCCGGAATGCGGCGTGCCGGTTGCATTCTGGATGTCGGCTGCGCGCGTGGCGACTTCCTGTCGCTAGCGGTAGCGCGCGGCTACCAGGCGGTGGGGGTGGACATCAACCCTCGGCTGGCCGCCGAGGCCCGAACGCGGGGCCACGAAGTGCACGTTGGTGCTCTGGAGCGCCTTGATCTGGAGCCGGACTTCGACGCCGTCACGTTGTGGGATGTGATCGAGCACGTCCCGGACCCAGTGGGTCTCTTGGCCGCCTGCCAGTCACTGCTGCGGCCGGGCGGCCTACTCTTGCTCCACACCGGCAACGCCCAGTTCCAGGTTCCCAAGGCTCGGCTGTTAGGCCGGCTCAAACCGGGAGGTGGCCCCTACCTGATTCCCTATCAGCATCTCACCCACTTCGATCCGCGAACCGCTCGGCTGGCGCTTCGCCGCGCCGGATTCCAGCCTATCGAAGTCGCTTTCGCTGCTACGCTCCGCTACCCGCAGGCCTGGAAGTGCCGTGCCATGACGGCCCTGAACGGAGTGGCCCGCGCTGTCCACCGCCTGGGTGGGCCGCTTCTGACCAACGCCATCCTGGTCATCGGGCGACGGCCACGAGCTTCCAGATAAGACAGAACTGCCAGTCCCGCGGCAGTGCAACTGGCTTTGCGATACCTTCTCCTGACACAGGACTGCCTGTCGCCCGAAGGCGCTCGGCTGAGCGAGCAGGTGGTGCTATCTTTGGACGTTATGTCGCTGCCGCTCGTGGCCATCGTCGGCCGCCCCAACGTTGGCAAGTCCACGCTTTTCAACCGGTTGGCTGGCGGTCGGCTGGCCATAGTCGCCGACGAGTCCGGTACCACCCGCGACCGGATCATGACCCGCGCCGAGTGGGCAGGGCGGTCCTTCTACCTGGTCGATACTGGCGGCCTCGACCTCTCATCTAGCGGTGAACTGATCGAGCAGGTCCGGTCGCAAGTGACCGTGGCTATTGAAGAGGCCGACGTGATCGTGTTCCTGTTGGACGGCTCGGTGGCGATAACCGAGGAAGACGAGGCGATAGCCAACCTGCTGCGCCGTTCGGGAAAGCCGGTCCTGCTTGGGGTGAACAAAGTGGAGTCGGCAGAACGCGAGCTCGAAGCCAGTCTTGCCTGGAGCCTGGGCTTGGGCGAGCCGGTGCCGGTCTCAGCGCTGCACGGTCGCGGCACGGGTGACCTATTGGAAGCATTGCTGCGCCATTTGCCGCCTGTCGAGGCTGAGCCCGAGACCGATGCCGTCCGCATCGCCATCGTCGGGCGGCCCAACGTGGGCAAGTCCAGCCTCCTCAATCGGCTCCTGGGGCAAGAACGCTCAATCGTGGCTGAGAGCCCGGGAACGACGCGCGACCCGATCGACGCTCAGCTATCGTTCTACGGCCAGAACCTGGTGCTGGTGGACACCGCCGGGATCCGCAGGCGTGGTCGGATTGCCGTGGGTATTGAGCGTTTAAGCGTGCTGCGGGCTCTACGGGCAATTGAGCGCTCTGATGTCGCGGCGCTGGTGCTGGACGCCAGCGAAGGTGTCTGCGCTCAGGATGCTCACATTGCCGGCATGGTCCAGGAGGCTGGCAAGGGGGCCATCCTGGTGGTCAACAAGTGGGACCTCTTGCCGAAAACTGCCCGGAGCGCTGACGAGTACGGACACTACCTGCGTCGCGAGCTGCGGTTCCTGGACTACGCGCCGATCGTCTTCGTCTCGGCCCTCACGGGACAGCGAGTTACCCAGGTGCTGAGCCGCGCCGTGGCCATCTACCACGCTCGCCGGCAGCGCATTGCGACCTCGGATCTGAACCGGCTGGTTCAAGAGCTGCAGGCACGACACAACCCGCCCAGCCGTGGTCGTCGTCAGCTGCGCATCCTCTATGCCGCCCAGGTTGACGTGGCGCCGCCCACCTTCGTGTTCTTCGTCAACGACCCTCAGCTGGTGCATTTCTCCTACCAGCGGTTCGTCGAGAACCAGCTTCGGACGCTGAACGCATTCGAGGGGACGCCCTTGCGGTTGGTTTTCCGTGGCCGGCAGCGAGGCTCGGCTGAGAGGGCACGACCGGCCTAGATCCCAGTGCTGGCGACGTTCTCGCGCACCAGGCTTGCCAGAAGCTCCAGCTTGTCACGCTCCTCGAGGGTGATCAGTGGTTCCATGTCGTCCACTAGCTTGACGGTCTGGAAGGTGTCGTGGGGCACGAGCAGCATCGGAATGCCGAGCTCCGTGGCCTGTGCCACCAGGCTTGGCGACGGCAGCATGTTGTTGGTCAAGACGATGCCACCGGCCTTCGCCTGCAGGGCCGCCACGATCACGTCTCCCCGATCGCCACTGGTAATGATCAAGGCACCCTCGCGTCGGCCAAGCTCGCGGCTGATCGCCTCGGCCACCGAGGTGGCACCGACCATGATGTGGCGCACCACGCGGTCGATCTTGTCCTCGCCTACGATCACCTTGGCAAAGAGGGCCTCGGCAATGCCCCGCAGCGAGCGGTAGGACAACTCCGGTACGAAGGGCATGACGCCAAGGATGTGAACCCCCAGGGCCTCGATTCGTGAACGGTAGCCCACTTCGAAGTCCTCGGGTTCCTGGATTTGGTTCACGACGATTCCGGCGAAGTCGACATCGGCCATGGTCACATACTGCTGAATGAAGGCGACATCGTCGAGGACACTGGCCGGCTCGCCACCGGCCACGACCACCAGGCGTGCCGATAGACTGCGGGCCAGGGCGATGGGATCCAGGTACACCGAAGCACCATAGCGCAGGTCACGTCCGGCTTCGACCAACAGCCAATCCCGATCGGCGCCCACCCGGTTGGCCATTTCCTGCAAGCGGGCGTGAGTGCTGTCCCGGTCAAACATGTAGGTCAGCTTGGCGTGTTCGAAGCCGATGGTGATGTCCTCTGGGTTGTGCTCCAGGCGCAGGTAGTTCGCCAGAATGGCAGCGTCGTAGTCCCACAGACGCTTCTTGCGGTACATCAGGCGATCTCCGAATGGCTTGATGTAGCCGCACGAGCCGCTAATGGTCTGGGCCAGCCCCAGAATCAGGCTCGTCTTGCCGGCCGACCGGCGGGTGGATCCGACGACTACCGTCTTCATGACGACTCCTCCGTTCGCGCGAGCAGGACCCTCACGTCAACAGCGATGGCGCCCTGGCTCTGGTCGTATACCACCAGTGGATTCACCTCGATGTCGGAAATGGCGGGGCAGTGGGTCAGTACGCGGGCCACCCGCATCAGGCAATCGGCGACAGCGTCGACGTCCTTGGGATCTTCACCGCGCACGCCGAGCAAGAGCGGGTAGGTCCGGATATCCTGCATCATCGAGCGGATCTCCTGCCGGTCCACCGGGAGAGCCCGGAAGGCCACATCCTTCATGACCTCCACGTACACCCCGCCCAGGCCGAACATGATGACTGGCCCCAGTGAGGCATCTCGGCGCGCGCCCACGATGGTCTCGATGCCCGGCTGGACCATCTGGCCCACCTCGACGCCGACTATCCGTGCTGTGGGCCGATAGCGGCGGCAGGAGCGCATGATCGCCTGGTAGGCATCCATGAGCTCCTCCGGATCGTCGAGGTCCAGAGCCACGCCGCCAGCATCGCTCTTGTGCAGGATGTCGGGCGACACCACTTTGAGGACCACCGGGTAGCCGATGGCCTCGGCGTGGCTCAGAGCCTCTTTCAGGCTACGGGCAACTAGACTGCGCGGCGAAGCTATGCCGGCAGCTGCCAGCAAGGCCTGGCCTTCCTGGGCGAGCAAGAAGCTGCGATTGGCCTTGCGCGCCTGGGCCACCAGCCGCTCTATGGCCGCAACGTCGACGTCGCCTGGCTCGGCCGAGGTGACCACAGGCCCAACGCTCTCGATCGGCGTCAGGTGCCGATAGTCGGCAAAGTGGGTGCCCAGGCAGGAAACCGCATCGTAGACATCGCTGTATATGGGCATGCCAGTCCTTTTCAGGGTCTCGATCGTCATCTCGACGTCGGATCCGCCCAGGAACGAGAAGACCGCCGGCTTGTTGCGTCTGTTGGCCTCGAATGGTTCTCGCAGGGCCTCGGGCAGGCGCTCAGCCGTCAGGATCGCTGTCTCGCAGCCCAAGATGACCAGGGCGTGTATGTCGGGGTGAGCGTAAGCCGCCTCGACAGCTGCCCGGTAGTCGGCAACCGTAGCCTGGCCCGTCAGATCGATGGGGTTCTTCGTTGAGCCAAAAGATGGTACAGCCGAACCGAAGACCTCCTTGAGCACTCCCTGATCGTCGAATAGCCGCACGCCGTACTTCTCACAGGCGTCGGCGGCCAACACGCCCATGCCACCACCATTGGTGATGATTACCGTATTCTCGCCGCCCGGCAATGGCGCGGCAGCAAGGTAGGCACACCAGTCAAGAGCCTCCTGAATGCTCTCGGCGCGGTGAACCCCGCACTGGCGCGCCACATCGGAGAAGATCTCGTCGGCGCCGGCCAGTGAGCCGGTGTGGGAAGCCGCAGCCATGGCACCCCGCCTGGAGCGGCCGGACTTGATCACCACAATCGGTTTCTTTAGCGCGGCGATCTTCAGCGCTCGGACTAGCTTCTCGCCGTTCTTGATGCCTTCAATGTACAGCAGTATTACACTGGTCTTGTCATTGGACACCAGATACTCGAGCAGATCCGCCTCGTCGATGTCGGACTTGTTGCCCACCGAGACGATGGTCGACAGCCCGATGTTTTGCGCCTTAGTCTTGCCGATCATCGCCGCGCCCAGGGCGCCACTCTGGCTTACGATTGCCACGCCACCCGGCTGAATGTCGGCCGGCCCAAAGGTGGCGTTCAGCGGCGGCATCGCTGAGTAGATGCCAAAGATGTTCGGCCCCAGAACACGCATCCCGTGCGCATGGGCATAGGCGACCAACTCCCGCTCGTCGGCCAGGTTACCGACCTCCGAGTAACCTGAAGTGATCACCGACAGGAAGCGCACCCCGGCAGCGGCACAACTCCGCACCGCGTCCATGACCGCCGGTTTGGGGATAACGATGGTGGCCAGGTCCACTTCAGCGCCAACCTCCTCAATTGACGGGTAGACCTGCCAGTCGAGAATGGTGCCGCCCTTGGGATTGATCGGATAAACCGGCCCGGGATAGCCGCTAGCGCGTATGTTGGCCAGGATCTTGTAGCCCAGTTTCTCTGGATTGTGCGATGCGCCAATGACCGCCGTGGAGCGCGGTTCGAACAGGTACCGGATGTCGGGCAGCGCGGTCATGTTGTTGAACCTCGGAATGACATCTTCAGCTCCACTGTCTGTTGCCCGTCGTGACCGCTTCGAGCGACGGTGTCAAAGCCCATCTTCTCGAACACATGAAGCATAGGCCGATTGGTCCCCAATACCTCCGCGGTAAAACCAAGCAAACCTTGACGCCTGGCAATCGATGTCAGGTACTCGAGCAAGGTGGTACCAATGCCCTGGTTCTGGTGGTCATCGCGGACCACAAAGGCAACCTCGGCCGTGTGGGTCGCCTCGTCTATTCCGTACTGCCCCAGGCCAACGACAAGTTCCCGCTCGCCCCCTTCCAGCGGCACCGTGGCCAGTATCACCATTTCCTTGGTGTAGTCAATTACGACGAATTCCTGGAGACGCTCGTGGGGCATGTCCTTTCGGGCTGAGATGAAGCGCCGATACAAGCTCTCGTCGGACAGGGAGTAGAAGAGCTCCTTCAGAAGCGGCTCGTCGTCCAACCGCACTGGGCGGAGCAGAATCTCCAGGCCAGTCTTGGTGGTCCGGTAGGTCTCCAGCTCGGCCGGATAGTCGCCGCGTCGGCCGGGCACGAATGCCTGGTCCTGGTAGATGAGTTTGAGCCGCTTGGCTTCCTCGATAAGCCACGGGCGAAACTTGGGATGAGCGATGCTGATCAGTGCCATGGCTCGCTCGCGAACGTTTCGACCGTGCAAGTAGGCGATGCCGTACTCGGTCACCACGTATTGGATGTCACCGCGGATAAGGGTTGCCGAGGCGCCCTCTCTCAGGCAGGGCACTATCCGGGAGTCACGGTCCTGATTGGCCGTGGATGGCATGGCCAATATGCATCGGCCCCGCGGCGCCAGCATGGCGCCGCGCATGAAGTCGGCCTGGCCGCCAATGCCACTAAAAAAGGTATGCCCGATGCTTTCCGCAGTAGCCTGTCCAGTGAGGTCGATCTCCAATGCAGAGTTTATGGCCGTCATATCGCGGTGCTGCGCGATCACCAGTGGGTTGTTTGTGTAATCGATCGGACGAAACTCAAAAGCAGGATTGTCTCGCAGATACTCATAAGTCTCTGGCATGCCCATGCAGAAAGCGGCGACGGTCTTGTTGCGGTTGATGGACTTGCAAGTATTATTGACCACTCCCGCCTTCATGAGATTAACGATGCCATCTGACACGAGTTCAGTATGAACACCCAAATCCTTCTTGCCCATTAGATGAGACATTATTGCGTTTGGTATGCCGCCGTATCCCACCTGAATGGTATCGCCGTCCTCGATCAGCTTTGCAACGTTCGTGCCAATCCTATCGGTAACTTCTGTTTCGCTCACGGGCGGAAAGGTCAGTAGTGGCTCGTCATAAAAGACAGCGTAGTCGACGTTGTTCATGTGAACAAACGTGTCACCGTGCACGCGAGGCATCTGGGGATTGATCTGCACCACCACCAGCGAGGCCACCTCCACCGCGGCCTTTACGATATCCACGCTAATGCCCAGGCTCACATAGCCGTGGGCGTCTGGTAGCGAGACCTGGACCAGGGCAACATCTATCGTCACCAGGCCGCGACGCATAAGGTCTGGAACGCGGGACAGGAAAATCGGTGTGTAGTCCGCCAGGCCCTCGTTGACAGCGGTCCGAGTGCTGTTAGATATGAAGAAGCTGTTGTGTCGAAAGTTGGCCTTGAACTTTGCATCGGCGTATGGCGCGAGGCCGAGCGTCCAAACGTGAAATACCTCGGCGTCAAAAATGGCCTTAGGATGTTGCTCGACATAACGTATCAGAGCGCTGACGAGGTATTGCGGTTCGGCGCAGCCGGTGCCGATGAAGATCCGATCGCCGCGGTGAATGCGGCCGAAGATCTCGTGCTCGGGGCGGAACTTGTCGGGGTAGCGGGCTGTCAGCTCGGCCGCCAGGTCAGTGTGTGGCATTGGGCTCCCAGGGCCAACCAGAGGGCGGCCCGAGTGTAGCACCGGGCGGCTAACTGGGCCAAGATTGGGTAGGCCCGCCTTGGGTGCCGGGCGGCGGCGACAAGGTCGTACCCAGGGGTCTATAATCCCTCTCTCCATGCAGCGGGAAGGCCCAGCCGGGCTTGCCACAGCGAGTGTCCTCGCCGCCCAGTTGCCACGGGCTGGCTTGTTGACCCTTGTGGGCAGCTACCTGCTCCTGGCCAGCGCCTACAACGCCGTTACCCCCGTCTTCGAGGCGCCAGACGAGCACACTCACACCTTCGTGGTCCAGCACATTGCCCAGGGTCGTGGTCTGCCGGTGCAGGGCCGGCTGCCGGGCGGCCAACGGGGAGGACCGTGGGAGCAGGAGGGGAGCCAACCACCCCTGTATTACTGGCTGGTGGCGCCCCTGTTCCGGTTGGCTGGTGCGCAGCTGCATGTCGAGGACTTGCGCTACAACCATCAGAACACCATGGGCCAGCCGGCACTCATCGGGAATGAGAATCGCTTCATCCATCATCCGGAGGGCGAGGGTTGGCCATGGCGGGGCTACGTCCTCGCCGTTCACCTGATGCGCAGCGTCTCTACAGTGCTCGGCCTGATCGCGGTGCTGGCCGCGGTGTGGCTGGGCTGGCTGGTCTTCCCCGGACGGGGCAAGCTGGCGCTGGCGGTCGGGGCGGTGGTGGCCTTCAACCCGCAGTTCCTGCATGTCACGGCTTCCGTCTCCAACGATGCCGCGATCATCGCTCTGGCCACGCTCGCCATGGGCACTCTGGTCGCGTGGTGGCAGCAGCCAACCGCCTGCGGGGCGCTGGCCCTGGCGCTGACCGTGGCGCTGGCGATGCTGGCCAAGCTGAGCGGCCTGGTACTGTTACTGTTCGTCCTGATCTGCCTGGTCGGCCATGCCATCCATCGCCGATCGGCGCGGCCTGCCCTGCAGGCCGCCATCCTGGTCATCCTGGCCTGTGCCATCCTGGCCGGCTGGTGGTACCTGCGCAACCAGCGACTTTACGGTTCATGGACTGGACTTGAGGTCATGCTGGGCGATCAACTCCGCCGTGACTTTCGCCTGGGCCGTTGGTTACGTGGCTTGCCAGAGGAGCTTTGGGGCGTGTGGCTATCCTCGTGGGGTGTGTTCGGCTGGTTCACGGTCATGCTCCCTGGTTGGTGGTACGCGCTCTATACGGGCCTCGTCGTCGGCGGACTGCTGGGCGCCTGGGTGGCCTGGCGCCGCCGCGCCGCCTGGGTGGCCTGGCCCGCGTTCTGGCTGCTCGCAGCCTGGTGGCTCGTCGTCTTGGCCAGCCTGTTGCGCTGGCTCGCCATGACCAAAGGCGGTGCCGGGCGGCTGCTGTTCCCGGCCATTGGCGCCCTGGCGGTGTTGGCAGTGCTGGGCTGGCGCCAGCTGTTGGGCAGGCTGAGCGATCGCGCTCTGAGCCTGGGCCTGGGGACTGGCCTGAGCGCGCTCGCGGCCCTGGCGCTGGTGGGTGTGCTAAGGCCGGCATTCGGCTGGCCGGCAACCATCGTCGAAGCGCAGGTGCCGCCCGGCGCCACGCGGGCAGACGTGGTCTTTGGTGATGCCTTGCGCCTGGTGGCCGTCGAGGCCCCCATTCGGGTACGTGAGGGTCAGCGTTTTGCCCTGACGCTCTACTGGCAGCTGATTGAGCCTCTTGCCCGCGACGGCTATGTGGCCATCCGCATTGACCAAACCATCGCTGGCGAGGAGCTTGACGGCGGCGCCTGGCGAAGGGTGCCTGGTCGCACCTGGCTCGCCTATCCAGGCAATGGCAATGCGCCCCCGGATCTGCTGTCGGCCGGACGGCAGGTCTATGTGGACCGGCGAGTGGTCACGGCACCCGAGCTGGCAGCCGGCTTCCCGCCAGGGGCGGCGTCGCTGCGGTGGCTGACCTATCGACTGCCCATTGCCGCCGAGTTGACCGTGCATCTCTATGACATGGCCAGCGCGAGCAGCTGGCCGGCGCACGACCCGAGCGGCCGAGTTCGACCGGCAGGCTTTGGCCTGCCGATCGTGATCGAGCCCCGCCTCGGCGGCCCCGATCGGCGTGGCCTGTGCGCCGGTGAGCCGGTGGCGCGCTTCGCCAACGGTATGTCGCTCTTCTGGCTGGCTGGCCCCACCGGAGCCCCCTCTCAGCCGCGCACGCTGGAGCTGCGGCCCGGCGAGACGGCGTTCCTCGAGGTTTGCTGGTCCAGCGGTCCGCCGCCGGGCGAGGATCTCAGCGCCTTCGTGCACCTGGCGGCCGCCTCGCCGCAGCCGCTTTCCCAGACGGACGGTCCGCCGGCAACCCACGGGAACTATCCGACCTCGTTGTGGCCAGCGAAGGAATGCCTGCCGGCGAGGCTGACGCTTCGTGTGCCCCCGGCGGCCACGGCGGGTGCCGACTATCGCCTGCTGGTGGGCCTGTACCGACCACCGCCGTCCATGTCGCGCATTGCTGCCTTCGCGGCCGACGGGGTGCCCTGGCCGGACGCGGCCGTCCACCTGGCCACCGTACACGTCCGGCCATGAGCCTGGGCCGCCGCGACGTCGCCTGTCAGCCTCGCTTACCCGAGCTGGCCCGCGATGCCGTGGCCGTCGTGACCCTGGGCCGCCGCGACGTCGCCTGTCAGCCTCGCTTTCCCGAGCTGGCCCGCGATGCCGTGGCCATTGTGACCCTGGCTCTGGTCGCGGTGGTCTTCTTCTGGCCGGTGTTGTTTGCCGGGCACTGGCTGCCTCGCGGCGGGGGCGATTTGGTCTCCTTCTTGTTCCCGATGTACCGCTTCATAGCCCGCGAGTTGCATGCCGGTCACCTACCGCTGTGGAACCCCCACCAGTACGCTGGTGCTCCCCTGGTAGGTGACAACCAGGCCGGGCTCTTCTACCCGCCCAACCTGGCTTTGTTTGCCCTGTGCCCCAACTTCTCATACCAGGCGCTGGAAGCGCTCGTAATGGTGCATGTCTGGTGGACAGGCGCCGCCATGTACCTGCTGCTGCGGGGCTGGCTCTTCTCACCGCGGCTTGGCCGCACGGCCTGTCTGGTCGGCGCGGTGGCGTTCATGTTGAACGATGTCTTCATTACCCACCTGGGCAATCTGAACCTGAACGCCGCGCTCAGCTGGCTACCGCTCGCCCTGCTGGGTCTGCACCGGGCCTCAGCTGGCCACGGAGGCCGTAGCTGCGGATGGCTGCTTGGCTCCGCGGTCGCTCTGGCGGCCAGCCTCCTGGCCGGGCATGCGCAAGCCAGCTTCCTGGTAGTGGTATGCCTGGCCCTCTATGCCCTGCAGCAGGTGGCGGTCGAGCGCACACGCCGGCCCCTCGTCGGGTTGGCTGTCGCCCTCGGCCTGGGCTGCGGCCTGGCCGCCATCGGTCTCCTGCCGGCTGTGGCTCTTCTGCCGCTCACCGTCCGCGCCGGTCTCGCGCCAGCCCAAATGGCGCGCTACAGCCTGCCCTGGCCAGGGCTGATCGGTCTGTGGGCACCAGGCTTCTTTGGTCGGGGTAGCCAGGCTTTCTGGGGCTGGTGGGAGCGGGTCGAGGTGGGCTACCTGGGGATCCTGCCGTGGCTGCTGGCCGTCCTGGCCATCGCCCGGCGGCCAAGACGCCAGGTGCTGTTCCCCGGCGTGCTGACTCTCCTGGGAGTGATCCTCGCTCTGGGGCCTCGTACTCCGTTCTACCAGGCTCTGCTTGCCCCCTGGGGCCTGCCCTTCCGCGCGCCGGCACGCTTCCTGCTGCTGTTCAATCTAGGCATGGCCATGCTGGCGGCTATGGGAGTTGATTGGCTGGCTGTCAGCTCGCGAGCCAGGGCCAGGCAGGTCCTCGCTGGCGCGGGCGCCGGTGCCACCGGGTTGTGGCTGAGCCTGGCGCTTGTCGCCTGGCATCTGGGGCGGCTCTACCCGGCACGTCAGGGCGAGATGCTTGCGGCGCTGGTGGCCTGTGGCGTGATCGCTGCGCTGGGCCTGGGGGTGCTATGGCTGCAGCAAGGCGGCCGCCTGGGACGGCGAGCCGCGCTGGCTCTGGTGTTGGGGCTCCTGGTGGCCGATCTGGTGGCCCTTGGCAGTCGAGTTGAGGTCGACAGCCAGACTCCGACGGCTGGCTTCGAGCGCACCGTGGCGCTGGATTTCCTGCGCCGCCGGGCGGGCCTCGACCGGCTGGAGACGGCAACCTGGCTCTGGCAGCCGGGCGCAGCCCAGCTCTATGGTCTCTACGCTCTGGACGGCGTTTACAATCCCATGAGCCTGGGCCTCTACGCGTACTACGTCGACGGCTTGCGCTATCGCGGCTCAGCGCCTTACGACCTGGCGGGTGTGCGTTACATCGTTGCCGGCAAGGAGGAGCCGCCCAGCGACCAGGGCGACATTCGCCCCGTCTTCGACCACGACCCAGCGGTCACGATCTACGAGAACCGCGGGGCACTGCCCAGGGTGCGATTCGTGACCGGCGCCGAGGTCATCGGCGATGAGGCGGCGGCTTACGCTCGCTTGCACGACCCCGATCACGATCCGCGGCGCTCAGTGGTGCTCCTGGAGGGCCAGTCGCGGCTGGGGCGGCCCGTGAAAGCGAGGATCGCCGGCTTGACCTATGAGCCCAACGAGATCCGCCTGCGGCTCCAGTGTGACCAGCCAGGCTATCTGGTGCTCAGCGACGTTTATCACCCTGGTTGGCGAGCTTGGGTGGACGGCCAGCCCGCTGAAGTCTTGCGGGCTGATTTCGCCTTCCGGGCGCTTGAGGTCCCGGCTGGCGAGCACTCGATACGCCTGTGGTACGAACCGCCGCTGTGGAGACTGGGAATAGCCATGTCTCTGGCGTCGCTGGCCACGTTGGCGCTGGGCCTGGTCGGGGTGGCAAGCGGCCGCGCCGGACGTCGGGAAGGGGCCTGGTTCAAGCCCTGACGGAGGTCTACTATTGGCAGGGCGTTCAGGCGCCTTCAGGGAAGCGAGTGCTGCCCAACAGGGCTGGAGAAGCGGAGCAGGCAATGAGGATCAGTCATCGATTCTGGCTGGCCGGCCTTTTAGGCCTTTGGTGCCTCCTTGTCGCCTGGGCGAGCTACACCGGGGATCGGGCCAGCGCTCAGCCGTCGGACTTTGAGCGCATCCAGGCCAGTTGCCGCACCTTCCATTCCTACTTCGTGACGGCGGTGCACCTGGAGGCGACCAGCGCGCAACCGCGCCGCGGCGAGCCGGCCATCGTTGCCTTCCGGGATGTGCCCGACGGAGACAACGGCGACACCATCACCCTGGCCACTCAGGACCAGGTTGGGACCATCTACGGCCTGGCCTATGACGCTGTCCACGGCCGGCTATATGCGGCCGCCTATCACAAGCGGGCGACGGCTTTTGGCCCGGGCGGTCCGGGGCAGATCTACGAGGTGGATCTGGCGAGTGGCAGGGTTCGCCCCTTTGTGCGCTTGTCGGCCGGTGCGGACAGGCATGACTACCGAAACCAGAGGGATGAGCCGGCGGCCGCCTGGGTGGGGCGGACGGGGCTGGGGGACCTGGAGGTTGACGAGGCGGGGACGCAACTGTTTGCCATGAACCTCACCGAGGGCCGGATCTATCGCCTGCGGCTGCCCGACGGCCAGATACTGGGCTCGTTTCGGCATGGCGCGGCCGAGGAGCCCTGGACGCGCAATGCTCAGCCATTTGGGCTGGCCTACGCCGATGGCTGGTTGTACCACGGCGTGGTGAATTCGCTCATGTTCGGTGGTTCACCGGACCAGTTTGCGGCCTATGTGTATCGCTCGCGGCCCGACGGCTCGGAGATGACGTTGGTGGCCGAGTTCGCCCTTGACTACCCGCGGGGTTCGGTCATCGCCGCCGGTTGGGCAGCCTGGGACAACCGCGTGCCGGCGCCTATGCCGTCGGGAGAATACCCCAGTGTGGTCAGCCAACCAATGCTGGTGGATCTGGAGTTGCCGCTGGGCGGCCAGCTGGTTGTGGGCCTGCGCGACCGCATGGCTGACATGCTACCAGTACTGGACCGGCCAGCCGGCTTCTACCGTGGCGTGGGGGACGCTCTTCTTGGGCTCCCTGAGGCCAACCGCTGGCACGTCATCACCGCCTGGGAACACTTCGAGGACGGGCCGGTCCTGGATGAGTCAACGTGGGGCGGCCTGGCCGTGCTGCCCGGCTTCGGCCTCACCGTGGGCGCCAGCCTGGCGCCCAATGCTGTTGGCGGACTGGGTGCCCTGTGGCACTGGGTGGAGAGCGGTAGCATTGCCAATGCGGAGACCGTCATTGCTTCCTACGCAAGAGCAGACAGCAATGGCTTGGGAGATATCGAGTCCCTGTGTCCACGCCTCCCGGAACCCGATCCCGGTGCGGTGCCAACGGCTACTAGCGCGGCAGTGACGGCTACTGCGGGTGCCCCGGGCACGGCCACAGCGATGGCCAGCACGCCCATGCCTGTAGCATCACTGGTGCCTCACTTCGATCGGATCGTCGCTGATGCTTGCCTCACCGACAATCCGTACGCCGCTACGGTATGTTATCCCTACTATGCCCCATTGGACGCTGCGCACTATGCTGCTAGCACGATATTTGCCTTCCGGGACACGCCGGGAGACGCTCCCGTCTACGGGGTAGCACTGTGGAGCTCTGTTGGCTCGACCTGGGGTCTCGCGCACAGCGTGACCAGAAGCGAACTCTATGCCGGGGCCTATCACAAGCGCTCAGCAGCCTTCGGACGGGGTGGCCCGGGCGGCATCTACCGAATCAGCCTGGCGACTGGTCGCGTAGAACGCTTTACTACGGTGCCCAATCCGGGTCCCGATGCTCACTCCATCGTGAACATTCGTAGCCCAGACACCGCGGCGCGCGACTGGGTCGGCAAGCTGAGCCTGGGCGACCTTGACCTCTCGAGCGATGAGGGCACCCTGTTCGTTGTGAACCTGAACGACCGCCGTATCTACCGCTTTGATGCCGTGAGCGGCGAGCTGCTGGGCAGCTTCGATCACGGTGCAGCCGGCGAGTCCTGGGCGGACGATGCCCGGCCCTTCGGCCTGAAGTACTTCAACGCTCGCCTGTACCACGGGGTGGTCAACAGTGCCGAGAGCAGCCAGCGACGGGAGGATCTGGCGGCGTACGTCTACGAGTCCCAGGCGGACGGTAGTGGAATGCGGCAGGTTGCTCGCGTGTCGCTAGATTACGAGCGCGGCACCGTCCTTGTGCCGGGCGTACTGGGCGGCCAGGCTGGCTACGTTCCTTTGACGTGGTTGCCGTGGCGTGACGGAGACAATGACCTCTCGGCGGCGCGGGTCATGATCTCGATCTACCCTCAGCCAATGCTCACCGACATCGAGTTTCGACCCAATGGGGACATGATCCTTGGCTTGCGCGACCGGCATGCTGACATGACGCATGGCTTCCAGATTGTCACTCCGACGATCCGTAAGCCGGGCATCGGCTTCGGCGATGTGCTACTCGTGCCGAGGCAGGGCCACGGCTGGGGCGAGGCCGTCTACAACCACTTCCAGAACCTGGGCGGAGCGGCAGGTGGCCGGGCCGGAATGGGCGGCCTGGCGGGCCACCTCCAATTCCCTTTCGTGCTTGCCAACCGAGTCACCTTCGCCGGCTCGGGCGCAGCGCCAGCCTACGCGGCCAACGTGGCGCGGGAAGTCCTGTGGTACGACGTTGACGGTAATGCGGCGCGTTTGGAGCAGCCATGTGGCCCTGACGGTTGGTATGCCGCCACCACCCTCTGCGGGACTACGCGAACGCGGGACCCCTCGAGCGCTGGCCTCCCCGCACGGTTACCTATGGCTGCCAGGCCGGCGCCGGCGCGCCGGGCGCTGCAAAGCGCCGAGCCGATGCGGCTCCTGCATAATGAGTACGTGGCGGGCCGGAGCATGGGAGACGTTGAAATCCTGTGCGGGCCTTACCCGACGTCGAGCCCGTCACCGACGAGCCCGACGCCGACGCCCCGCCCCACCCGCACGCCGACCGCCACCAGCACGGTGAAGCCCAGCAGCACGCCCAGCCGGACGCCCAGTGCCACACCGCGGCCGCGGCCGATTCATTTGCCGATCGCCATTCGCATCCCGTGCGTGCCAACGGGCCTGTACTCCGATGTAGCCCTGGTCATCGATGTCTCGACCAGCATGAGCCGCCAGACACCGGCTGGCCGCTCGAAGCTGGCAGCCACGATAGAAGCCGCCAGGTGGTTTGTGGGCCGGATGGAACACCTGGCGCCGGACGCCCTGGGCAACCATGAGCAGGTGGCGGTGGTAGGCTTCAACCGCAGCGCCTGGATCGAGCAGGAGCTGACCAACGACCCTCTACGCCTGGCCAGAGCGTTGGACCGGCTTGAGCGGCGGCTGGCAGAATACACGCGGCTGGATCTGGCGGTCAGGGTGGGGGCGGAGGCGACCGGCGGGCGGAATCACCGGCCGGCCAATGGCCAGGTGATCATCCTGTTGACCGATGGGCTGCCCAACCAGGTGCCAGTGGATCCGGATGGGACGATGGAGACGACGGTGCTGAAGGCGGCCCAGGCAGCGAAGGAGGCCGGGAACAGGATTTATACCATCGCCATTGGGGCACCACAAGACACCAGTCCCGAGCTCTTGCGGGGCATAGCATCGGGGAGCGACCACTACTTCTACATGCCCGATCCAGAGGAGCTGGAGAAGGTGTATGACGCCATCTACCAGAGCATTCCTTGCGCCCCTGGCGGCCCACGCTGGCCCTAAGTGGTGCCTGGCGGTGCGCTGGCTACCGGTCAGCGGGATGGAATTGCCAGCGTGCGCCGGCCCGTTGGTGGTGCATGGCGGCTCGGCGACGGGCCACAGCGCGCGGTCGGCTGGCTGAGCCAGCGCCGGAACGCCTTGGGTAGCGGACGCTGCGGCGCCGGACGTCGACAGCTGGCGGGAAGAGGATATAATCGTGTCCTCGGCCTGACATCCCCAAAGACAACGAGGAGTGGCGCCCATGGCTCACAGCATCCTGCGTCGTGAGGGCTCATTACCGCCCATCCAGGGGCCGGAGACGCTCGCTGACTGGGGTGTCGAACTGCTGACCGATATCCTGGCCATCGATTCCCAGAGTGACGAACGGAGTCCTGGCTCACCCAGCTCGCCTGGACAGCTCGAGCTCGCCAGGCATCTGCGGCGTTTCTTCGGCCGGCTCAACCTTCGGACAGAGTTGGACGACTCCGGCAACCTGGTCGTCCACGTACCTGCTCTGCCCGAGGACCTGCCAGCACCGCCGCTGGCATTCATAGCTCATCTCGACACGGCGCTCGGTACCAGGCCGGTCCGTGAGCTGCTAAGCACCCCGGCCTGGGATGGATCAGAGGTGCTATTCGGCGAGCGGCTTACCGGCATTGATGCTGACCTGTATCCCGAGACTGAGGTGTTCCTGCGCCAGGATCTCATCCACGGCAATGGCGAGGCGCCCATCGGGCTTGACGACAAGCTGGGGATCGCCGAGCTCATGGTGCTCACCCGGGTGCTTCTGACCAACCCCGAGGTCTCGCATGGCCCCCTGATCCTGGCCTTTCGGCCAGATGAGGAGATTGGCCGCATGGCGCCCGTCGAGGCCCTGGCCGACACGCTCGTGGCCGCCGGAGTGCGGCTGGCTTACACCGTTGACGGGGTGGAGCCCTTTGAGGTGAATACCGAATGCTTCCACGCAGCACGCGCCAGCCTCGCCTTTGCCGGTCAGCCCCTGTCATTTGCTGCGCCGGTGGCCAAGCGCATCCAGCTTCAGCTGCGTGGCGTGAAAACCCACGGTGCCACGGCTAAAGCCGAGGGCCACCGCAACGCCACGGTCATTGCCGCCCGCGCGCTCGACCACCTGGCCGGCCGGACGGAAATCGTGCCGTTGGATATAGTTTCCAACCGCGAGCGGGAGGTCGATGCCACGCTGACGGTGCTAATAGGTGGCGACGACGAGGCGGCACTGGCCACCGCGGAGCGCGAACTGATGGCCGCCTTCGATGCTGAACTGCGGCCTCATCGCAACCGCGGAGCGGGCGTAACGGTTCTGCGGCGCGAAGAGTTCACCCCCGGGGAGCTCACCGACGAAGGCGTGCGCCTGTTTGACCACCTGCGTCGATTCCTGGCCGGCAACGGTCCGCGGCCCCTGCTGCCCGAGGAGAGTGAAGGTGATGACGGCTACTCCAGTCCGTATCTGGTTGAACGCCAGGATCGCCGCCTCGTCCTGGATTACCGTCTACGGGCCTTCTCCGAGACTGAGCTCGCGGCGCGCATCGACCACGTGAAAGCACTGGCCTCGCAGACCCAACCGCCTGCTGAGTGCACCATCGAGCACCAGTACGCCAACATTGGCACGCTGGCGGACATGAGCCCGGAGCTGACTGTCTGGCCAGACAAGGCGGCAGCGGCAACGGACGAACGCATCCGCCTGAGGCGCATCCGCGGCGGCCTGGTGGTCGATCCTTTGATCCGCCGCGGGGTGGCCGTTGCCAATCTGGGCACTGGCTACTTCGCTCCCGAGAGCGAGAAGGAGTTCACCTCGCGCCAGATGTTGGCCCAGCATGTTGTCTGGCTTACCCATCTGGTCCAGATTGCCGGCGCCAGCGCGTCCTGAGGACACTGACTCACTGCTGGGCCGCCACGACGATCGTGGTCCGGGTGACGAGCCCGGCCTGGACCACCAGATCGACCGTTGCCCCCGGGTAGTCGGTGGCCAGCCGGTATGTGCCAGCCGGCACGTCACCGAAGACGACGTTCTCGCGCCAGTAGGGAGCGGAGTTCACGCCTGTGCCTGGGTACGTTTGGCTTGAGGCCCACCAGGTGACCCCCCCGTTCGCGTCAAGCTGGAAGAGGCTCACCGGTGCATCAGCCAGCTGTGCACCATCGGCCGAACAGACGGTTCCGACTACCACACCAGCGCCGGTACTTGGCGCCAGGTAGAGTTCGGGATTGGTTGTTGAAGCATAGTCGCGGTCAGAGGAACGAAACTCCAGATGCAGATGCGGCCCCAGCGCAATGCCTGTGCTGCCGACCTCGCCAATGGGTGTGCCGCTATCGACCCACTGACCGGCCTCAACCAGGGTGCGGCTGAGATGCCCATAGAGGCTGTAGAGGGGTGGTGCCTGGTCCTGGGAGTGCTCCAGCACCACCAGCAGTCCGTAGAAATCCGGCTCTGGGCCCCAGGTAATCTCAGCATCGCTGCCGGCGTACACTACTCGACCGTCCCCCGCCGCCAGAACGAGGGTCCCTGTTGGGTTGCCGATATCCACCCCGTGGTGCAGCAAGTACGCGCCGCCGCCCGTTGTACCATAGGGGTAACTCCGGCTTGGACGGTCTTCGTGGGGCGGGTCGAAGGGCCGGCGAAAGGCAAGGAACGGCGGACCTGGCTTCACCAGCCCATTCGCCGGCACCGTTGGGGTAGCCGAGGCAGTTGGCGTGGCGGTCGGACTTGGGGTAATCGTGACCGTGGCCGTGGCCGTCGGTGGCACGAGACGACGCAGAGGCTCGGGCAGAGCCGCTGCGGCATCAATGGCCCGCTGGATGCCGGTCGACAGACGCCCAGTGGTGTCCATTTGGGGCGTGTGAGCGCCGCTGGGCAGGATGAGGGTGGCCGCCAGGGCCAGCATCAGGGCAGCGGCTAGCACGAACAAGAGCAGACGAAGGAGGCAACGCATGGCAGGCGAGTATAGCGCATCGGGCTGGCCAACACGGCCAGGCGCTCTGCGCATCGACATTCTGACGGTGTTCCCGGAGATGTTCGCCGGGCCCCTAGAGCACAGCATCATAGGTCGCGCCCGGTCCCGGGGCCTGGTCGATCTGCGGGTGCACAATCTGCGCGACTGGACAACCGACCGCCATCGCTCGACCGACGACGACGCTTATGGCGGGGGCGGCGGCATGGTCATGCTGCCGGAGCCAATCTTCACCGCCGTGGAAAGTCTTTACGAGATCCCACCGATTACCGCTGCCGACCGACGACAGCCACCGTGGCCAGTCATCCTCATGACGCCTCAGGGGGTCCGTCCTGACCACAGCCTGGTCAAGGAGCTATCTCAGCAGCAACGATTGCTCATCATTTGTGGCCACTATGAAGGCGTGGACGAGCGGGTGCGCCTGAACCTGGCCACGCATGAGATCTCCATCGGTGACTTTGTCGTCACCGGGGGCGAGTTGCCGGCCATGGTACTCTGCGACGCGATCATCCGCCTGTTGCCGGGCGCGCTCGGCCGGGAAACGGCTGTTGAGACGGATTCCTTTGCCACGGGACTCCTCGAACATCCCCATTACACCCGACCAGCCGATTTCCGCGGCTGGCAGGTGCCTTCGGTGCTGCGCAGCGGCAACCACCGGGCCATTGCCCAGTGGCGGCGGCGGGAGTCGCTGCGCCGAACGCTCGAGCGCCGCCCCGACTGGCTTGCCAGGGCAGTCCTTTCCCCGCTTGACAAGGCGTGGCTCTTCAGGCTTAGGGCTTCGCCGGCGGATGAGGAATGTCCCTAACGCCTAACCGTTGCCAGCAGGCACCGGAAGGCCAGCCTTGATGATTCGATGACCGGCACGGCGAGCTGGGGCGTCTCCGGGTAGTCGGCTACGTTACCGGCTATGTCTCGAGCGCGACCGCGGAAGTAGTACCAGCGTCCGTACTCACCCCTGAAGTCCCGGAAGGTCTCGCGGGTTTCTGGCGCCCAGAGCACCCAGGCTCCAGTCTGGCCGACGCGGTATTGGATATCGTAGCTGGCAATGCCACTGCCACCATGGTCGTTGCCTGTCCAGCGCACCCGGAACGTCGGCGAATCGATGCCGCTCGCCGGTTCAAACCGCACGCTGGGTGGTCGCAAGTCGGCTCGCGTGCGCGCGACCGGCTCAGAGGCCAGCCCCAAGTTTCCCGCGCGATCGCGCGCTGTGGCCCGAAAGCCGTACGCGACGCCATCCTCAGGCGCGAACCGCAGGCTGGTGTGGGTCACCTCCGACTCGAGCGGCCCCCAGGCGGTGTCATTGATGTTGTATTCGACGAAAAAGACGTCGATACCGCTCTGGAAAACACCGGCGGCGCTGGGTTCGTCCACGCCTGACCAGCGCAGGTCGAAGGGTCCGTTGACCCATTCAGGAAGGGGATCGATCCGAGCTACGGGCGGGCTCCAGTCGACGATCGCCTCTGCCTGGGCTGGGCCCTCCGGCTGCCGGTTGCCAGCCCGGTCGACAGCCAGCACTCGGAACCGGTAGCGCCGACCATTCTCCAGGCCCTGGACCAGGTACGATCGTTCCTTCAAGTTGGTCGCCAGCCGCATCCAGGGCTCCTCGTTGCGCTGCATCCAGACCTCGTAATACTCCACAAGGCTGGATGGCTCCGGATCCACTGCCTCGGGCCAGCGCAAGGTCAGCTGGCTGGTGTTCACGAACGGCGGAAGGGGTTCAAGAGCCGCAGTCGGCGCGACGCGATCGATCTCAACGTCCAGATCGAGTTGCGGCCGATTGCTGCCTTCGCGGCTGTCAAAGGAGCGATAGGATCCAGCTGTCTCGTAGCCCTGGACGTAGAGGCCCTGGTTGCGCCACTTGCCCACGTACCAACCGCGCACCAGGGAGCTGATGTCCCAGGCATACCAGGTTCGACTCGTGCCGACGCTGGTCACCGCTTCGCGCTTGTCGCTCCAATCGGGGAAGCCGTCCCAGGTGACTCGGCCCTCCTCCCAGCCATCCCGAAGCCGATAAACAACGATGTCGCGTGCGGGATCGCTGGCAGTTCCGTGCTCGCGCAGGTAGAGCCGGAGTCGCGCCCGGACCGGCACCTCGTTGCGAGCCAGTTCCTCGAGGTCGAAGTAAAGCAGAGCGCGCGTTGCTCCATATCCTGGACGCTCGCCAACACTGAGCACGTTGGCCGAGCCGAAGTTGTCGGCCGGCCGGGCGCTTGAGACAAAGGAGTCAGCTTTGGGCCGCAGGGTGACGGTCTTGGCCGCCAGGCGGTCGGGCGCCTGGCGCGGCACACCCAAACCATTCGCCAGGGCCACCTTGCTCGCTCCGACTGGCGCGGCCAGAAGCTGGGCTGCCGCGCCAGCCGCAGCGCTCGATGAGTTGCCACACCAGAGCAGGAGGAACACGGCGGCCAGGGCTGGTGACCGGCGCAAGCGGTTGGCTAACCGTGGAACCATCGTTGCCTCCTTGTTGTGGGCATCGAGGAAGAGGGCAGGCCTCGCCTGGCCAGGGACCTTGGCACGGCGGGTCGACAAGCGGCCACAAGCTATGCCGCCACGGCCCTCCTTCAGTCTTGGCCGAATCGGGATCTCGGTGTATACTAGCACGGTTGACCGTTGCTGCCCGAACGGGGATTCCTACGATGTCTGATCTGGTGCGTTCTGTCGAATACGAGCACGTGTTGAGCCGGCCAAGAGAGGTGCCGATACAGGACCTTCGACCGGGAGATACCGTTCGGGTGCATTTCCGCATCGTGGAGGGCAAGCGGGAGCGCCTGCAGCCGTTTCAAGGCATTGTCATCCGGATGCGTTCCGGTCTGGCGGATGCCAATCTCACGGTTCGCCGGGTCGGGGCTCATGGCATCGGCGTGGAGCGTACTTTCCCGCTGCACTCGCCGCGCCTGGACAAGATCGAGCTCTTGCGCCATGCCCATGTCCGGCGGGCCAACCTGTACTACTTGCGCCAGCGTACCGGTAAGCGAGCTCGGCTGCGCGAGTTGCGGCGGCGGCCAAGTGAGCTTGAGGCACCGGCCGAGCAAGAAACACCGGCCAGCGGAGAGTAAGGCGCTCGCTGGCGACCCTTGGTCCACGCCGGGGCGCCGAATGCGAAGACGACGGGCAGGGCGAGGGCCCTGCCTGTTTGAGTTCTATCGGCAGATGGTATGGCCACGGCGCGGAGCCGCGAGGAATCGGACCAGCGTCCTGACCTCTGCCTGGAGCGGCAAGCATGGCAAGCCGGCGCCAGGTGGGTGGCCGGGATCGACGAGGTGGGTCGTGGCGCGCTGGCCGGTCCAGTTGTGGTGGGGGCGGTGGTGTTGCCCCGCGAGCGGACCGATCTGGTTGAAGGCAGGCTGGCGGAGGTTCGGGATTCGAAGCTCCTGTCCCCTGCTGACCGAGCCGAGTTGTCGGCGGCCATTGTCAAGGCTGCCTCAGCAGCTTCAGTGGCCGCCGTGGGTCCCCTGGCCGTCGACGCCTTGGGCATCGCTGCTGCCGTCCGGCTGGCGGCGCGGCGGGCGGTCGCCGCATTGGGTATCCGCCCTCAGCTCTTGCTTGTGGATGGCTCAACCCTGAGAGGCCTCGACGTGCCCCAGCGGGCCATCGTGCGCGGCGATCGTCAGGTGCTGTCTATCGCTTGTGCCTCGGTGGTGGCCAAAGCCTATCGTGACGCCATGATGATCGCCCTTTCGATGAGCCAGCCAGAGTACGATCTGGATGGCAACAAAGGCTATCTCACGGCGGGTCACCAGTCGGCCCTGTCTGCCGCGGGTCCCTGCTGGTTGCATCGACTTACGTGGGCGCCGCTGCGTGAGTCCTGGGCCGGTCGCTCGTATTCCAGGTGGCCGGAGCCAGCACCCTGCGTAAGCTGCGATGGCGCCATCACCTTGCGGACCCCCGGCCGATGAGGGCCAGCCGGCGTGCCGTGGGGGAGCTCGGTGAGCGTATTGCTGCCAGCCATCTCGAGGCCTCTGGCTACCGGATTCTCGCCGCCAACTGGCGCTGCCGGATGGGCGAGATTGACCTGGTAGCCCAGGATGGATCGTGCCTGGTTATCGCCGAGGTGCGCACCAAGACCGGCCCGCAGTTCGGCTCCCCCGAGGAGAGCATTGGCTACCGCAAGCAGGCCAAGCTGCGAGCGTTGGCTGAGCAGTACGTGCAAACGATCGGCTGGCGCGGCGAGTGGCGGATTGATGTGGTGGCCGTCGAGCTGGCGGCCGATGGGTCAGTAAGACGCTTAGACCACTACCGATCAGCTATCGGCGGTGGGTGAGGTTTTGAGGCTGCTAGCGGTGCCCGATCAGGAGCCGCTCGTGTTAGCCATTGTCGGCCCTACGGCGGTCGGCAAGACCGAGGTGAGCCTGCGGCTGGCTGAGGACTTCCGTGGCGAAATCGTGTCGCTGGACTCGCGCCAGATGGTGCGCGGTCTCGATATCGGCACGGCCAAGCCATCTCCTGGGGATCGCCTGCGCGTGCCGCATCACCTGGTCGACATAGTGGCGCCTGACGAGCCACTCAGCCTGGCCATAGTCCAAAGCCTGGCATGCGATGCCATCCAGAGCATCCTGGAGCGGCGGTGGCATCCCATTCTGGTGGGAGGTACGGGGCAGTATGTCTGGGGAGTGCTCGAAGGCTGGACGGTGCCAGCCGTGGCACCGGACCTACCCTTGCGGGCGCGACTGGGCGCTTTGGCTCGGGAGCAGGGGGTGGAGGCGCTGCATTCGCGGCTGGCAGCGGTGGACCCACAGGCGGCGGCCAGGATCGACGCGCGGAATGTCCGGCGGGTCATCCGGGCACTGGAGGTCTACGAGCACACTGGCAGGCCGATCTCGAGCCTGCAAATGCGGCGGCCGCCGCCCTTAAAGGCAGTGATTGTGGGGCTCAGCCGTCCTCGCCCGGAGCTCTACGCGCGGATCGACGCCCGCATCGAGGCCATGCGCGCGGCCGGCCTGGAGAAAGAAGTGCGGCAGCTGGTCGAGGCTGGCTATGGCTTCGAGCTGCCAAGCATGTCAAGCGTGGGCTACGGCCAGTGGCGTGACTACTTCGCTGGTCGGATTGACCTCGAGGAAGTCTATCGCCAGATCCGCCGTGCCACGCGCCGCCTGGTCCGCCAGCAAGCGACCTGGTTCCGCGCCGATGACGAGCGGATCCGCTGGATCGATCTGTCGCGCCAGGGCTATGCTGAGCTGCGCGCGGCAGTCGAACTGCTGACCGGTTGGCCGGCAGCGGGCGAGTCAGGCTGACTCAGAACAGGCCGCTACGCTCGTGCTACCGCTTGTAGGCTGGCAGCGAGCGGGTCAGGCTGACCCGGAACGGGCCGGTGCGTTGGTGCCGGCGTGTGTGGGCCGGCAGCGGGCGAGTCAGGCTGACCCGGAAGGGGCCGGTGCGTTGGTGCTACCGCTACTTGGCTGGCAGCGAGCGAACTCAGCGATCGCGTCCTCCGAAAGCGGATGACCAGCCATGGCCTTGATCACGGCCAGGGGCAGGGTGAGGTGATGGGCACCCGCTGACAGTGTGGCCACGGCCTCACCAGGGGACTTGACGCTGGCGGCGATGATTTCGGTTGGGGCGCCCAGGGCATCTATGACCGCCCGCATCTCGGCCACCAGGCCCGGCCCGTCGCCCAGCAGCCGCGTAGTGCGGTTGACATAAGGGAGAACATACCGGGCTCCGGCTTCACAGGCCAGGTAGCATTGAGCGGGGCTGAAGATCGCCGTGATGCCGATGATATGTCCTTCGGCCGCCAGCCGCGAGGCAAGGGCCAGGTTGTCCAGCCGGCATGGGATTTTGAGCCCCACCCGACCGGGCCGCAACTCCAGGAACTGGCGCGCCTCCCGCTCGCGCCCCGAGGCGCTGCCTGCACTCAGCTGGTGAAAGACGGTCCCCGGGAGAAGCTCGCACAGGGCGGCGATAACTTCCGTGGGCGGCGCCTGAGCCGCGGCCATGAGGAGCGGGTTGGTCGTAGCGCCCCAAACGAAGCCCAGCGAAGCCGCTTCTCGAGCTTCTTGCATTAGCGCGCTGTCCAGAAACAAGCTCACATGGTCCTCCTCGGAATGAAGGGCTCAAGGCCCAGCGGCCGGCGGACCCGGGCGTGGCAAAGGCACGGCCACCCTGCGCTTGACCAGATTCGGTTCGAGCGCCTCACAGGCGGGCAATTGCCAGAGCGAGCCGGCGGCGGTTCTCGGCGCTGACGAATGAGCGCCAGGCGTCAGGCACCCGTCGCGCCAGGTCGTGGAGCGTTGCCAGCTGATGGTCGGCATAGACATCGAGCGCTGGCGAGGCCAGCCCGGCCTCGCGCAGCCCGCTCAGCCACTCGCCAGCGACAAAGGCGTCGTGCAGATCGCCCAGCAGGTCCTGGAGCACCTTGAGCTGTCCAATCAGCTCGGTCCCTTCGGGCCCCAGCAGATGCTCGACTGGCTCGAGACTGTAGCGCAGGCGCTTGCAGTCAATGCGCAGCGCGTGCAGGGCAGCGAGCGGCGGATCTGGCGCGTCCCCAGCGAGAAGCCGGTCGTAGGCCCGAACCTGCTCGAAACGCTCCAGGATAGCGCTGGGCATGCGGTGAGCGACCCGCACGCGGGCTGGACTGGTGTCAGGCTCAGTCGACCGCAGTAGACCAGCACCGGCCGTATGGCAAAAGCGACGGAATGCCGCCACGAAGTCGCGATAGGCAGAGCTGTCGAGCCACAGCAGGAGGCTCCGATAGGCGTCGCGGCGCCGGGCGCGCCAGTGGGCAGCAATCTCCTCCAGGCCTTCCTGCTCCTCGGCGGGCCGGCTCTTGGCGTACTTGCGCAGCCTGTCGAGGGCCACATCCAGGTCGCGTATGGCGCCCAGTAGTTGCGCGGTCTGCCGCAGGTTGCGCCGAAACGGACGGATAGCCTTCGGTCGGAAGTAGTCGCCGAACAGGATCAACACCGACCGCGCGCGTCGCGTGGCCACGCGCATGTCGTGGACGAACTCGATGTCCGCGCCGCGCCGCGCCCCTGCCTCGTTGAGGATCATGGCGGTGAGTTGTTTGCGCCACATCAGGCGGCCCGCCTCGGCCATCGACATGTCGGCAGCGATATCGACGGCTGCCCCTTGATCGCCGAATCGCCGCCGGGAGAGCGCCCGCAGGGTTCGCTCCAGCTTGCTCTCGCGAACGCGCTCGCAGCCGGGCAGGCGGCGGAGCTGGCCAGCCAGCCGTCCGAAAACTGTGGCCTCAGTGCCGGCTTCCTGTTCCAGCTCGAGCAGGCCAAAGGTTAGAAACGGCTCCGGTTCGGCAAGGCCCGCTAAGTCGCGAGCCGCGGTATGCTGGACTGGGCTGCCTGGCTCATGGCCCCGCGACCGCGGCGCCAACTCGGCGGGGCGAGGCAGCGCCACGGCATGAGCCACGACGTGATCGAGGCACAGTTCGGCCAGGAGATGCTCGGCCGGGCCGGGGGAAGCGGGTCCCAGGGCGGCCGTTATGCCGTGCACGTCCCGCGCCTGGCGCAGCACGAGATAGGGAGCCAGGCGTCCGAGATTGTTGATCAACTCGGCCACTGGATCCTGCAGCTCCGCTGGCCAGGTCCGCACGTCCTGCGGGTCGCAGTTCGCTCCCAGGGAGACCTCAACTTCCAGGCGGTGCATGAAGTCATCGCGGTAGCCGCTGCGCTGTAGGCTCTTGAGGGTGAGCAGATCATGCCCGTTCTCGCCGCGCACGCGAAAGGTGAAGCCGTGGCGCAAGAGGTCGAAGGCTATCGTGTCCAGATAGACATCCACCACTTGCGTCTGGCGCAGCCACTGGGCAGCGAACTCGTCGCCGAGCGCCGCGTTCAGGCTCTCGGGCGAAGGCCAGGCGGCCTCGCTGCACTCCAGTTTCAGCTCGACTTCCTCAAGCGCGGCACCCGACCTGTCGTTGCTCATTGGCCGTACCTCTGGTTCCTTCCCTGACGTCGGAGTAGGCGGCTCGGGCTGGTGTGAAGTTCACGGGGCCTCACGTGGTCGCCAGAGACTGGCCAGGCGACCGGGTGCCATGCGGTGGCGAGCGGCGTAACCTGACTCGGCACATTGCTCCAGTGCCTGCCATGAGCCCACCTGCAGGTCAATGAGTGCCCAGGCGGCAGTGGGCAGAGCCTCCCACCGGCCAGTAAGAGCTTCCAGCACGTCCTCCAGTTCAGGATTGTGCCCGACGAGGAGCACCCGGTCCGCATCATCGGGCTGCCGCCCGAGCAGCCTCAAGATGCCGTCTGTGCCCTGGTGGTACAACTCCTCTTCGACCACAATCTCCGTTTCATCCCCATCCCAGGCGGCTACTACCGCACGTGCCGTCTCCAGCGCCCGAAGCGCGGGCGAACTGAGTACCCGATCGGCCTCCAGGCCCGCTTCGGCAATCGCCGCGCCGGCTCGGGGCGCATCACGCCGGCCTCGTTTCGCAAGGGGCCGGTCACTGTCGGCGAGGGTCGAGTCCTTCCAGCTCGACTTGCCGTGTCTTAGAAGTATCAGCTGTTTGGGCATTGCCAATGGATGTAGTGGGGGACAACAGAGTATAGCACGACAAGGCGGCGCTGTGGGCCGAGGTTAGTGGCGCCGGACCACCTCGGCCCGTTGACTCAGGTCTCGCCGAGGGCAAGATACGCGCTGGCGGGAAACCGGATGGTGTGACCATCGCTTGCCGAGCCCCCGGCAGAAGGCCACCGCCCTTGTCACCTTGCGGCTGCGGGAATCAGACACCGGGAGTCACGAGCGCAAGCCGTACTGCCAGAGTTGGCGGTATGCACTAGCACCTGGGCCCGGCGCGAAGCTGGTGGCAGACCCTCCTGGTTTGGCAGCGTCGTTGTTGGCGGTCCGTCTGCCGGCAGCCCCCGGTCTCCGTTGCGCGAACGACTTGCGGGCTAGCCCCCTTTGCCAGGGGCAGTGGCCTTTGTGCCCGGGGTGAGGCCGTTTAGCGCTATACTAGATCTGCCTGCTCGCCGGCAGTGCGCTCACGGCGGTCGCTATCGGGCGGCCGCAGCGCCCGGCGATGCAGGCCTCCCGGGCAGTGCAGATGCCCCCGTAGCTCAGGGGATAGAGCAGCGGACTTCTAATCCGTCGGTCGCAGGTTCGAGTCCTGCCGGGGGTGCTTGATTTGACGCCACTTGTTGGGCTCACGGTAAGTCTCAGGCTGGTCGCACGGCACCCAGCGAGCGCGCACTCCGTTGGCCGCCGGTTTCACCCGCACGGCGTTGCCGCGAGACCGACCTACCCTTAGAATGGTCTCTCCGGCGCTGGCACCCCCTGGCGGGGGAGTACGCGAGCGATCCACTGCGTCTCGTGATCGCGGCGCGTCGCCGCCGGACACGCTGCGAGGAGCCAGCTCGCGAAGATCGCCAGCGATGTCGTCGAGGGCCTTTGGACTGCGTGCGGTACGCCCGGAGAGTGATCGGAGAGCCAGGTGAACCGAGACGAGCGTTCGGAGACGGTTGGCTTCATGGACATTGGCACCAACTCGGTGCGCGTAATGGTGGTTCCGATACGCGACGGCCAGGCTCTCACGGCGCTGACGCAACAGCGGGAGGTCGTCCGGCTTGCCCGCGGAGCCTTCGCTGACGGCTACCTGGGCGAAGAAGAGGTGCAGCGCGCAGTGGTGGTTTGCAGCAAGTTGGCCGACCTGGCGCGGGCACACGGGGCCGAGCACATCGTGGCGGTAGCCACATCGGCTCTACGCGAGGCCCGCAATCGGAACGAGATCCTCGAGCGGCTACGCCGCGAGGCCGGGCTCGAGGTGCGCACGGTCGCCGGCCTCGAGGAAGCACGCCTCATTTATCTTGGCGTCGCCAGTGGTATGAACTTGGGCGATGAACCCACGCTTTTCGTCGACATCGGCGGTGGCAGCACCGAGATGGCCGTGGGTAACGCCCATGCTTACTCGGAGCTCACGTCCCTGAAGGTTGGATCAGCCAGGCTGTACGATCTGTTCTTCCTGCCGGGGGAGGAAGGACCTGTGAGCCCTGACCGCTACGCGCTCGTTCGCCGCTACGTGGAGAATTCTGCCGTGCGCGCCATCCAACGCGTCGCCACTGCCGGCCCCCGCCGCGCAATCGGGTCTTCGGGCACCATCGAGACTCTGGCTGATGTCGCCATGGCAACTGTCCACCGCCGACGGCGGCAGCGCGACGACTTGCTGACGCGCGCCGATCTAGCGCAGGTGGTGAGACTGCTCTGCTCGAAGACGCTTGCCGAGCGGCGCGGGCTACCCGGGATGAGCCCCGAGCGAGCCGATATCATCGTTGCGGGCGCTGCAATCCTGGAGCACATCCTGGACGCGCTCCGCATGGAGGCCATCAGCGTCACGGAGCGAGGCCTGCGGGACGGATTGCTGATGGATTACCTGTCGCGTGGAGCCAACGCCAGCCCGAATGACCTACCCGTGCGCCAGCGGAGTGTCCTAAGTCTGGGCCGCTCATGCCGCTTCAACGAGCACCATGCGCGCCAGGTCACGCGCCTGAGCCTAATGCTCTTCGACAGCGCGGCCGAGGCGGGGCTGCATAAGCTGACCGGCCGCGAGCGCGAGCTACTCGAGCACGCTGCCATGCTCCACGACATCGGCAGTTTCCTGAGCTACACCAATCACCATCGCCACACCTACTACCTCATCCGCAACTCCGATCTGCTGGGCTTCGACCAGACGGAGATCGCGATGATCGCTGCCATCGCTCGCCATCATCGCCGCGCCTTCCCGACTTACGGACGTCCCGAGCTGGTGGAGTTCGACAAGCGCGAACGGCGCGCCGTTCGACAGACGAGCATCTTGCTGCGGCTGGCCGAGAAGCTGGATCGCACCCACGACGACCGTGTCCGCCTCGCCGCGATCGAGCTGCCCGGTCCCGGCGAGGCGGTCCTGCGCTTGGTGGCCAACGGCGACTGCCAGCTAGAGGTTTGGGGGGTGGAGTCCGAAGCGGCGGCGTTCCGCCGAGCTTTCGGCCGGCGACTGCGGATCGAGGTGGAGGAGGCCCCCAGGCCCTCCACGGCCGCAGCCACCGGAGCGCCACTGGGAGAAGGAACAGCGCCGGTTGCGTCCCGACCGGACTCTGTGCCGCCTGCCTGACTAGCCGAAGGGCCGGTCGCGACCGAGGCTGGCGGCGACCCGACCAGTGGAGCAGTCGACACGCCGACTGGTTCTTACTGCGGCAACTGCTGTACTTGGCCGACGGAGCAAGCAATGGCCCGCTTTGCTGACTTCGCGCCGATCGAAGCCGCTTGCCGGCCCGGTGACGACCGACCGGGTGGCACACACGGGACCCGCTCGCACCGGCGACGACCGACTGGGTGACACACGGGGGCCGCTCGCCCCGGCGACGACCCTCTGGGTGGCACAAACGGGGGCCGCACGCCCCGGTGGCAACCGACCGGGTTGCAGACACGGAGGCCGCCCGCCCCGGCGACGACCGACTAAGTGGCACACACGGGGGCCGCCCGGACTGGCAATACAGAAACCAGCACCGCCGCATCGACTTGACAAAAGCACAGGCCCCGGCCTTGAGGCCGGGGCCGAAGTGGAGATGGCCGGAATCGAACCGGCGTCCGAAGAGTTCGCGACCGGATGTACTACAGGCTTAGTCGGGCTTGCCAGTCATGTCGTGCGATCCCGTCTCACCCGACCGAGCGGGGGACCGCACCAGCCGATAGTCTTTCGCCGCGCTTACCGGCATCCGCCCGGCGGCACGCCGACTTCATGATGCCCGTCCCAGCACGCCGGCGGGATGCTGGGGGGCATCGCTGCCTTCGTTAGGCAGCGAGTGCGAGCGGTTGCTCGGCAGTTGTGTTTTGGCCCTGTTTTGCGAGTCTGAGCCAAACTCGGCCTGCGATCCGGGAGCAGCCCTCCCCGTCGAGACCTGTCATCCCCGATGCCGGTCTATTATACCAGGTTTGCGAGAGGTACGCCACCTGGCGATACTTCGCGTGCCGGCGGACGGCGGTGGGCATGCTCCCTGCCGGCATTGGAGCCGTGACGGCAGCCGCCAAAGGAGGGGATTTGGCCGAGTGGTTTGGCCCGCTTTATAGCCGGCAGTGGCGCCCGGTTGCGGCTGCACGCCTCGCGGCTTCTACCTTGGGCGCGTTCGCCGTTGTGCTCCTGGCGACTTCTATCTCTGGCGCGTGGGCCGATCCGCTCCGCGCCCCGTGTCGTTGGGCGGACGTCGCCCGCGGGCATCAGGCACCAGACTACGAGGCCCCGCCCAACGACCATTTGGCCACGGCCATTACCATCCCTGCCGTCCCCTGGACCTACCTTGGCAACACGACCGGAGCTACCTCCGAACCACAGGAGCGGAGCTCCGCTTGCCGAGCTGGCGCCGGCCTGGGCGTCTGGTTTCGCTACGATGCGCCGCGCACTCACGCCCTGGTTATCAGCACTTCGGGCTCTGATTTCGACACCGTCCTATCCGTCTGGATGGGCGATCGTCACCCGCTACGGGAGATTGCTTGCGACGATGACGTTGGTCCTGCGGACGTGAGCTCCCGGTTGCAGGTCGGCGTGCGGGAGAAGACCAGCGTGTATCTGAAGGTCGAGTCGGCCGGCGAGGCTGGCAACCTTGTGCTGACGGTCACGCCGGCACTGCTTCCCGAGCCACCGGCCAACGATGACCTGGCGCAGGCCTGGCCCATCGCGCGGCTACCTTTCGCCCAAACGGTGGACAGCAGCGCAGCCACAGAGGAATCCTACGAAGCCGAAGCTCCGTGCGCCACTGCTACAGGGGCCGGGATCTGGTACCGCTACGATGCGGCGACAGATCAGGCACTGCGCTTCGACACCGGCGGCAGCGGCTTCGACACCGTTCTGTCCATCTGGACCGGGGAGCATCATCCCCTTCGCCACCTGGCGTGCAACGACGACGTCGATCGCCATAGCGGCGACACCTCCTCGGCTATCCAATGGCACGCCCGGCGAGGTGATCGCTACTGGCTTCGCCTGGGGGCCAGCCGCGGCAGAGCCGGAGTGGCGAATCTGGCTGTGGCTGAGATCGCACCGGGGCCACCAGGCGACGATTTGCGGGTAGCGCTGGCGATCCACCAGTTCCCGGCCCAGTTTGAAGTTGACACAACCTGGGCAAGCACCGAGCCCGGCGAAGAGCCATCGCCATGCGACTCTAACGTCGGGCACAGCGTGTGGTGGGCTATCGAGCCGCCCGCCAGCACCAGACTGAGGATCGAGCGTGGTAGCTCCGAGTACCCAACGGTCGCCTCACTGTGGCGAGGCGACGCATATCCGCTCCAACACCTGGCGTGCGCCCCGGCCCCCGCGGTCGGCGCAGAGGCCCTGCCATTTGAAGTCGACTTGATCGCCGGCGAGTGCTATCGTCTAAAGGTGGAAGGCATAGGCGATTATTCGGGCTGGCTCGTGTTGCGGCTCGAAATCACCGCGGCACTTGTTTTCTTGCCACTGGTTGGCTCTTCGCCCGTGCCAGCGGGGCCCTGACCCCCTATGACTTCGGCGGCTCGAGAAGTTGCGCCTGATACCCGGCCGACTCGATGGCCGCCATGATCTGAGCGGCAGTCAGCTGGGCGGGATCGAAGGTCACGGTGGCGCGGCTGGAAGCGTAATCGGTGTTGCACTCAACTACTCCGGCCAGCTCCTCAACCGCGTCATCTATTGCCATGGCGCAATGGCCGCAGTGCATTCCTGAGATGCGGAAGGTTTGCGTGATCATTGTCTCACCTCGATGGTGCCGCCGTACATGCCCATGCTGCAGACAAACGCCAGGCGGCCGGCTGATTGCGGCGGCAAGTCGATGTACTCTACGCCGGTCGACGGCAGGATGCGCTCGATGCCAAGAGATGGGATGGTGAATGCCCGCGAACAGCTGAAGACGTCTTCCGTCACCAGCTTCAGCCGGATGGGCACGCCCGCTTTCACCACCGCGGGCTCGGCTATGTAGCCGTGATCGAGCACCTGGATATTGACTTCTTGCATTTGCCCCGCAACTGCTGCCGAACGCTCTTCCGTCGTGCCGCTTATGCCGGGGTCCTCGGCCCACTCCACGCTGGCTGGCCCCGGCGCGCCGACAACGTTCGCACTTCTCAACGGCACAAGTCCGGTGATGCGCAGGCCGCCGAGAATGGCCCAAGCGGCCAGGACCAGGACGGCGGCTGAGAGGTAGCGGAAGCCATTCCGCCAACTCTGGCCCAGCCGGCTGGCGGCCAGGCCGAGCACAAAGAACAGGGGCGCCGTGCCCAGGGTAAACGAGAACATGACTGCCGCCCCGCGCCACGGGTCAGCCGTGGCCATGGCAACCAGCTCCATGGCCTGGGTCACGCCACAGGGGATGAAGACGGTCAGGACGCCCAGGGCAAGCGGCGCAAGGTTCCCGCCGCGGCGTGACTGACGACGAATGAGCCGTTGCATCGGTTTGGGCGCCGTGATGGTCAGGCGGCGGAACACTGGGTGGATGTCCAGGAGCTGCAGGGCCATGATGACCATGAACACCCCGACCGCGACCTGCAGCAGCCCTCGGGCTAGCGGCGAGAGTGCCACGAAGGAGCCCAAATACCCGAGGGCGAAGCCCAGGCCGGTGTAGGCCACGATCTTGGCCACCAGGAAGGACAACACGGGCACGGCCTGCTCGCCAAGCCGGCCGTTAAGCGAGACTGCACCCGGCAAACCCTGAGCAATAGCGGTCGCCAGCAGGCCGCCCTGGACGGCCAGACAACTAAGGCCGCCGGCGAGAACTCCTGCCAGAAAGACCATGGCCAGTCCACTCGTGGCGTCGACTGCCGGTGGCGGGGGCAGGCGCAGCCAGCCGGCCGCCTGGCCGAGCAGCAGAGCTGCCAGGAACATGGCGACCAGGGCGGGCAACAACACGCCTCTGTTGAGCCGCACGACGATTTGCCGTGACTCCAAATCGATCCCGCTTGGCCCAGCCGCCACCCCGGAGCCGGCCACGGGTTCGTCGGCCTGTCGCCCCACTCGCTGGCCAGGCCTGGCCGCGGCATGCCGATCCCTCCCGCCGGTGGCCGATGTCAAACGGCTTCGCTTTCCAGTAGCCATGCGACCAGCTCCTCAACGCTTCGGCGTGTCGTATCGGGCGCTTGCCCACCGGGTCACACCGTCGGCTCGCGTTGCTGCCACGCCCCAGGCGCGCCCGAGGTCAGGCGCGAACGGTGAGTCAGGCCCTATGGCCTGGAGCAACCAGCCTGCCGCCGTCTCAGGGCCGACCAAGGGGCTACGGCAGATCATAGGGCCTGAGGAACTTGTCAACTTCGACCTCCTGACCAGCTTCGTCCTTCACCTTGACCTTGCCGAAGACCCACTGCTTGACCTGGCTGGGATCCACGCCCGCCACCTGTAACGGCTCGGGGTTGAGGACCAGGACAAGGTCTTTGTCGTTACTGCTCAAGTCCTTGGCCCATTCGAACATGTTCCCTTCGCCAAGGGCAATCCCGTAGTGGTCGAATTGGGCGTGGTAGCTGACGCGCTCGCGGTAGGCCTCGACCAGCCGGCTGAAGGCTGCCGCGGGCGTGCTCTCGCCGCCGGCGGAGAATGGAGTTGAACCTACCTCGAACTCAAGGATCAGCTGACCTCTTGCCGAATTCAACGCATAAGTGTCGCCGGGCAGGCGTGTAGCATCCAGACCGGCGTCCAGAAAGGGCCTGGCATCTATGGCCAGCGTGAAGTCCGGCCCGACCCCGGAGAAGTCCTCGCTCCACCGGAACTCCTCGCCCCCAGGCGTCGTGATGACCCAGGCTCTAGCGTCGGGGTCGTACTTCGACCCCACGTCGGGATGAGCTAAGACGGTCTGAAAGCTCTTGATCGCGTCTCGAGCCACCACGTCCAGGGCCTGACACCCAGACAACAGCAACACAGCAATCAAACCGACCATAGCAGACAGGTATAGATGTTTCATTGCATGCTCCTTCTACTCAATGCCAGCGCGTCAGATCTCACGTGCGGCTGCAGTGCCGCGCCACATGGCGGCGCTCCCTAGATCGAGCCACGACGCGCATCCAATGGCGCCCGCCGCAGCCGCAACGCATTTGACACAACGGAGACAGAACTGAGGGACATGGCGGCAGCCGCATGAATCGGGTTCAGAAGCGGCCCGCCGAAGGCATGCCAGAGGCCAGCGGCGATGGGGATCCCTAGCACGTTGTAGGCGAAGGCCCAGAAGAGGTTCTGCTTGATGGTGCGAATGGTGCGCGCGCTCAGCTCGATGGCCGTCGCTACATCCTCCAGGTCGTTGCGGACGAGCACGATATCGGCCGACTCTACCGCGACATCAGTGCCTGATCCGATGGCGATCCCGACGTCAGCCTGGGCCAGCGCGGCAGCGTCATTGATGCCATCACCCACCATTGCCACCTTGCGGCCCTCGGCTTGCAGCCGCCGGATGGCTTCGGCCTTTTCGTCCGGTCGGACCTCGGCCAGCACCCGTTCGATGGCCACCTGGGCGGCGATGGCCTCGGCCGTCCGACGATTGTCCCCAGTAATCATGACCACCTGGCGACCTGATGCCTTGATACGCCGGATCGCATCGCCACTGCTGGCCTTTGGCACGTCGGCGACTGCGACCAGGCCGGCCGGCGAACCGTCAAGTGCCACGTACATGGGGGTCTTGCCGAGGGCTGCGAGTGCAGCGGCTTGCGCTGCCAAGCCGTCGGCGGCGATGCCCCGCTCTACCAAGAACGGCTCGTTGCCCAGCAGCACCGAGCGGCCAGCTATTGTCGCCGCGACTCCTCGTCCGGGGATGGCTTCGAAGCTTTCGAGTGGCAGGAAGCTCAGACCCTTACTCTCGGCACTGCGCACTATGGCCTCGCCAAGGGGGTGCTCAGAGCCCTTTTCGGCTGAAGCGGCCAGCTGCAGCAACCGGTCGGACTCAAGTCCATCGGCCGGCACCAAGTCGGTGACCACCGGCGTCCCCTCGGTGATGGTACCGGTCTTGTCGAGTACGATAGTGTCCACGCGATGGGCGTCCTCCAATGCCTGGCCACTCCTGATTAGAATCCCTCTCTCCGCGCCCCGACCGGTCCCCACCATAATGGCGGTGGGTGTCGCCAGGCCCAGGGCACACGGGCAGGCAATGACCAGCACCGAGATGAAGATGCGTAGGGCGAAGACCGTAGTCTCCCCGGCCAGGAGCCAAACCACTGCCGAGAAGGCGGCGATGGCCATGACTGCTGGCACGAAGTAGCCCGCCACAACGTCCGCCAGGCGAGCGATTGGTGCCTTCGAGCTTTGCGCTTCCTCCACCAGGCGGATGATCTGCCCCAGCATGGTGTCTGACCCGACCCTGGTAGCGCGGAAGGTGAATGTGCCGTGCTTGTTGATGCTGCCGCCGGTCACCGTATCCCCGGCCTGTTTCTCCACCGGCAGGCTCTCGCCGGTGAGCATGGACTCGTCCACCGAGCTGTAGCCAGCCACCACCACTCCGTCGACCGGCACTTTCTCGCCTGGTCGCACACGAACAAGGTCGCCGACCTCTACCTCCTCGATGGGCATCTCCACCTCGCCGTCGTCGCGCAGGACCACAGCCGTTCTTGGCGCCAGGCCCATCAGCTTCTTGATTGCCTGGGATGTGCGGCCTCGGGCAGCTGTCTCCAGAGTCTTACCGAGCAGAATCAGGGTGATGATCACCGCGGCCGTTTCGAAGTAGAGCGCGTTAACGGCTTCGAAGTTGGCCTGGCTGATGCGCCAGGTCGAGTAGAGGCTGTAGATCACCGCGGCCCCTGTGCCGAGGGCGATCAGCGAATCCATGTTGGGAGCGCGCTGGGCGAGCGTCCGCAGGCCAACGCGGTAGAAGCGATTGCCGGCCAGCAGAACGGGCACCGTGAGCGCCAGCTGGATCAGGGCGAAGTTCAGCGGATACTGATGGGGATCGAGCCGGGCCGGAACAGGCACCCGAACACCGGGTAGCATGTGTCCCATCGCCAGGTACAGAAGTGGCAGGGTAAAGGCGGCTGACACGATGGTCTTCGTCCGCATCCGCCGGTACTCACGGTCCTTGCGCTCGGCGTCCTCGTCTCGCGACCGACTCACTTCGGATGAGCTCGCCCCGTAGCCAAGCTCGCGAATGGCTTTGCGGATCTGATCGAGTCGCACCGTGCCTGGCTCGTAGACGACCTCGGCCGTCTCCGTAGCCAGGTTTACCTGGGCCGACTGGACACCAGGCAGCTTGATCAGCCGGCGCTCAATGCGCGCTGCGCAGGCGGCACAGGTCATGCCCTCGATGTCCAGCAGCGCGCGTCGCGTCTCGACCCGGCGGCTAGCTCCGTAGCCCGCGCCCCGAACGGCCTCGATCACTGCCTGGATGTCAACCGCTCTCTCGTCGTATTCCACCGTGAGCGTCTCGGCCGCCAGATTGACGTGGGCGCTCGTAACGCCCGGCAGGCGGCCAACGACGCGCTCGATTCGCGCCGCGCAGGCGGCGCAAGTCATGCCGGTTATGTTGAAGGTACTAGTCTCCAAGGTTCACCTCCAATAGCCGGATCTTGCGGGCGCAGTCTGGCTCTTGCCAGGCGGGTGGTCCGGCGATCCGGTCACTAGCCAGTTAGCCACGCACCTCCGGCGGTCCCGACCTCGAAGCGGCCCTCCGCCACCCGGCCGAGCTGTTGGGCCACGCCACAGGCATGGACTCCGACGGCGGCGGCTCCGAGTCGCTAGCCTGAACTCCTTCAGCCATGGTCGCGGCGCGCGCTCTGGGCGCGGAAGACCTCCGACAACTCGGAGAGCACGCGCTCCCGTTCAGCCGGATCATCGCCGCGCACTGCCGTCACCACGCAGCTCCCGAGGTGACCCTCCAGGATGATCCCGGCCACTTTGTCGAGCGCCGCCTGCACGGCCTGAATCTGACGGATCAGGTCAACGCAGTAAGCATCTTCTTCGGCCATGCGCACGATCCCGGCCACGTGGCCGTTGATGGTCCGCAGTCGCTGCAGTGCATCCTTCTTCACTCGATCGTCCATCATCGTTCTCCTGGCAGGGACGCGGCCGGCCCGACCAAGCGCATAACCCAGCCTGAGTTCTCGCTCTCCGTCCCGATGGGCCAGTCCGAAGCAGCCTGGCGGGGAACGCTCAGGGCCTGGCAGGCCTTCTTTGCGCCCCCTCCCCCGGGGGATGGGGACATTATACACCCTCCGGGGTCGCGGGTGCAAAATGGAGTTGTGTGCGCAAGCCAAGCCTCGCGCGAGCACGGTTCTCGGCGGCAGCAGAACGCGACGCGTGTCGCGCCCAGGACCTGTCCCCTGAGCGCGATGGCGGGCGGCGACAAAGAGCTTCGCGCCATGCAGCCAAGATCGACCGCCTGGGCGCGACGGCCAGCAGCAGGACGAGACCCACGTCGCGCCGAGGACCCGTCCCCTGAGCGCGATGGCGGGCGGCGACAAAGAGCTTCGCGCCATGCATCCCAGATCGAATGCCTCGGCGCGACGGCCAGCAGCAGAACGCGACGCGTGTCGCGCCCAGGACCCGTCGCCTGAGCGTGATGGCGGGCTCAAGGGGCGCAACCAGTGACCGCTCGGTGGGGCGATGATGTCATGGCGGCGGCCACCTATATCACCGGCGCCTGGACGCACAGGACGCCTTGACCGGCTATACTATCCGGCCGGGAATTGAGGGCAGCGAGGGCAAAGATGACCGCAGATGGACGAGTACAGCTGGCAATAATCCTCGCCTTGGCGGCCATTGGGGCTGGGCTCTTGGTCGGTGGGGCGCTTCGAATCGGTGCGCCTTCGCTGCCGCGGACTGGTCAGCCCTCGTCCGCATCGGCTGCGCCGCCAGAGTCGCCGCTATCAGCGCCAGGTCCGCATCGTGCTGGCTGGCGACAGGTGACGGTACGCCATTCGACCCGGGACGCCTTTACCGCCGTCTTCTACTATCCGGCGTCAACCAGAGGCGAAGAGGGCGCCTATGACGGCTCGGCGGCGCCATACCCGGCCATAGCTTTTGGCCACGGCTTCGTGCAGACGCCGCAGCGCTATCGCGGCACGCTGGAGCACCTGGCTACCTGGGGCTACTTCGTGATCGCCCCGGAATCGCACGCCGGGCTAGCGCCCAACCATACCGGTCTGGCTAATGATCTGCTGGCCGCTCTTGCCTGGTTGGCGAACCAGAACGAAAGCGCTACCGACTGGCTGGCCGGTCAGGTTGACACAAGACATCGGGGCTTGCTGGGCCACTCCATGGGCGGCGGGGCAGCCTTGCTGGCTGTGGCCGCCGATCCGATGCTATCTGCTGTGGCGACGCTTGCTGCGGCGGACACGGTGCCTTCGGCCGGCGGGGGTCTGGCGGCAGTTCGGGTGCCGCTGGCTTTCCTGGTTGGCTCCGAGGACCGTCTGGTGCCGCCCTCCCGCACTGAAGGCCTCTACCGGGCGGCACGACCACCCAAGCAACTGGCGACCATCAAGGGCGGATCGCACTGCGGCTTCCAGGACGATCCTTTCCCCATTGGCTGTGACCGCGGATCGCTTCCATCCGCCGAACAGTTGGCGATCACTCGAGCTCGCCTGACCGCCTTTTTCAACGTGTACCTGAAGGGTGACGTTGCGCAGAACGAGGCCGTGTGGGGTGCGCCAAACGACGAGCGGGTGGTTCTAGTGTCCGAACGGGAAGAGGCGACGGGCGGTGCCTATCTGCCGCTCGGCCTGCACGGCCAAGCACGCTACTGAAGAATGTGACTCATACCGACGAGAATATGAAAAGCATCCTTTTCGTGTGTATCGAGAATAGCCAGCGCAGCCAGATGGCTGAGGCTTTTGCCCGGCGACATGGCCAGGGGCTGGTTGAGGCGCAGAGCGCGGGTTCTTCCCCTGCCGCTGCGGTCCATCCGCGTGCCATCGAGGCCATGGCCGAGGTGGGCTATGACCTCACCGACCACAAACCAAAGAGCCTTGCGGAAGTGGGACCTGGCCCTTGGGACTATGTGGTGCTCATGGGTTGCGGCGATGTCTGCCCCTTTGTGCCGACACGTCGGCGCATCGAGTGGCAGCTACGGGATCCGAAAGACCTCCCGGATTCGGAGTACCGCCAGGTGCGTGACGAGATCGAGCGGCGTGTTGTGGCTCTGCTGGCCGCAATTGGTGGCGACACAGAGCGCCCAGCCGATTGACTTGACGCTGCGGCCAAAGAGGACAGAATTAGCGTTGCATCAGGAGTGACCGAGCACTGACTCGGTCCGGCAACCTGGAACGCACATCCAAGGTGCCTACCCACCCCAGGTGGGGATGCGGTCCCGGCGAAGAGTGGGACAACTAAGTGTGCGGCGGGCAACCCGTTCTCCTGGTGCTGGAGAGCGGGTTTCGCATTTCTATGGCGGTCGCTCCGATGCGTTGCCGGCCGAGTCATCACCTGGCCGCCGCTGGCGGCGGCAGAAAGGAGACTCGATATGGTAACTGGTAAGTTGGTCGAGGAGCGGCCGAGTGGGGCTGCGCCGATAGGCGGCCAGCCACGCACGAGGCAGCGGCTGTATGTCGGCTCCATCGACGCGACCGACATGGAGGTCTGCGGCCGCTGCGGCCAGGTGTGCGGTCTCTGGCGTTACAGGCCGGGCACCGACTCTGCGAAGGACTTCCCGAGGGAGTTCACGCAGCTCTGCAGCTGTGTCAAAGAGCACGGGCAACCCTGGCCGCTGTTTGACTTCAACACGGCGGTCCATCTCTGTTGGTGCTGCGGACTCGACGCGGTGAGAAGCGGCATCCGATGGATGACCGTTCTATGCCCCGAGTGCCACGCCATGTCTCGTGAAGTTCACCTTCGAAGTGGCGAGTTCTTGGTGCCCATTGGCCGTCACTCGCTCATGGCTGGGGTGGGCCTCGGCGCACCGGAGATCAGGCGCCGCAACAAGAAGGTGTCTCTGGACGACTTTAGCAGCCAGCTGTTGGGTTGGGGCACGCGCCTGCAGGCGCTCGCCGCTTGGGGCGAGCGACGTTGCCTGAGCTACCTGGCGCGCTTTGGCATCAGCGAGGACGACTGCATGCCACTAACAGCCTACCTGGCCGCAGCCGCCGAACTCGGTCTGGAGAAGCCCGCCGTCTTCAAGGAACTGCTGCGCGAGTGGGGATTTCGCGCCGACGCCGAGGCTATTCCGGCACGTCGGTAGTAGGCCGGCCCGGTGGCTGAAAGCGCCGCACCGTCCGACTCGAGCGCCACCTGACGAGTGTGCCGTCTTTCGGGGCGAGGAGCTGACGCCAGCCGATTCCCAGCGCCTGGCTCGAGCGCCAGCTAGCGCAGCGTGCCCTCGTATCGTGCCGTGAGCTGGCGCCGGCGGACGGCCTCGGGAGTGTAGGACGGCAAAAGCACCGGCGCCACTCGATCGGTCACGATGCCAGCCTCCAGCAGGGCTTTCTCGTACGCCCGGACGTGGTCCAGCGTCAGGGAGCCCGGGTTGGTCTGGCGGGCGTATTCGGCCGCGTAACGGCCAGCACGGCGGCCGAAGACGTTATAGTCGAGCACGCTATTGCCCATTAGTCGGTTCCGGCCATGAACACCACCAGACGCTTCACCAGCCACATACAGGCCTGGAATGCTCGTCTCGCAGCGGTCGTTGATCTCGACACCGCCGTTCTGGTAGTGCAAGCACGGGTAAACTAGCATTGGCTCCTCGGTGATGTCAATGCCATAGCGGCCAAACTGGCGATACATTGCCGGGAAGTTTCGCTTGATGTAGCCCTTGCCATGCAGAATCTCAATCATCGGCGAGTCCAGCCAGATGCCCCACCTGCCGCTCGGCGTCTGGATGCCATTGGAACGCTCGAGGCATTCCCGGATAAAGGCCGCGCTCTCGACGTCGCGGGGCTCCCTCGGCCAGACGAACAGCTCGCCATGCTTGTTAACCGGGTGCCCGCCAGCGGCGCGCATCTTCTCGGTGATCAGGAAGCCGGCAATTTGCTCCGGGAAAGCGGCGCCAGTTGGATGGTACTGGACCGAGTCCATGTAGAGTAGCTTCGCGCCGGCTCTGTAAGCCAGCACCAAGCCATCACCTGTGGCTCCGTAGTGGTTGGTGGTGTCGAAGTTGCGAATGTGCAGGCGGCCGTAGCCGCCGGTAGCAATGATCACTGCCCGAGCCCTAACAGTGAAGTACTCCTCGGTCTCGAGGTTGTACAGCACTCCTCCGGCGCAGCGCCCTGCTTCGTCGAGGAGCAGCTCCACCGTCGGCATGAACTCGAGCACTGTGATGGACTCCGGATGACTGCGGACCTCGTCCATGAGGCAACGCATGATGATGGCGCCCGTATAGTCCCGACAGGAAAGCATGCGCTTTCTGGAGGTGCCGCCGCCGTGCAAGACATAGAGCGAGCCGTCGGGTTTCTTGTCCCAGACCACGCCGAGTTCCTCCAACCAGCGCACTACCTCGGGTGCGTCCTCGGTGAGAGCACGAACCAACTCGGGCTTGTTGTCAAAGTGGCCGCCACCGATCGCGTCAAGGTAGTGTATGGGCGGCGAGTCCTGCTCAGTCACCGCTGCCTGCATGCCACCCTGGGACATCATCGAGTTAGCATCGCCCAAGCGGAGCTTCGTGGAGATAATCGATCCCGCGCCGAGCTGACGGGCCACGATGGCCGCCGCGCAGCCGGCACCGCCACCGCCGACGATGAGAATGTCTGTCTCATAGTCAGACCCATCGAGTGGGACGAGATCCGGGTTGATGCGGCTGTGTGACTCGAGCAGATCTGCCACTTCGGTGGTCAGTCGCTCCCCCTTATTTGGTCCGATGCGAACTGGCCGCCGCGCGTCAGGCTTGTAATCGGGATGGAAGCGTTCCAGAACGTCCTGCCGCTCCTCGGCTGTCATAGGCTCGAAGACGGGCACGCCCGACCGCTCCAGCGCCAGGCGCCGCGCTCTTGTCTCCGCGACCCGGCGAAGCGAGGGTTGCATGTAGTCGGGATACATCGGGCGCTCCTGTTACTCAATGTCTCGGGCGTAGTACCGCTTCTTCAGCTCTTCGGGGGACAGCGCCATCAGCTCTTCGTAGTCGCGATGGTAGCGCCCGGAACGAACCTCCGCGATGCGCCGCTCCAGGTGCTCGCTGCGCGGCGCGAGGTAGCGGGCGTAGAGTCGCCGGGCAAGCAAGGCCACGTTGTAGTGCACAATCTCCGCCGGGCAGCGTATGGCGCACAGTCCGCAAGCCAGACAATCGAAGGAGAGATCCATGACAGTTGCGATATCACCTCTTTTCGCGGCTTGAATGTAGTCCATTACTAACAAGTCTTGAGGACAGGCTTTGGTGCATGTGTTGCATGCCACACAGCGGAAGATCTCCGGGTAGAGTCTTTGAAACACAGTCACATTTGGTTGAAGCTCTTCGATGTCATAGGTGGGTCTCTGCGCCGGAATGGCTGGTAGCTGGGCAAGCCACATGCCTTCTTGCACCAAGGTCATACACGCCATACCGGTATAGATCTTGTAATCGCCCGGCAGGCGGTAGACTGTGGCACAGGCGCCACAGAAGCCCTCTCGACAGCCGGCGCCGCGCTTTATCAGATAGCCGGCATACTCGATGGCGCCCATGATGGTTGCGTCTGCCGGCACCCGGTACGCTCGGCCCATGATATAGACGGTTACGAGGGGGCGTTCTACCTGTGCCGTCCCTGAGTTCAGCACCACGCTATCAGCAGACATCGCGAGTCTCCCCAACTCAGTACTCCGGCGGCAGACGACTGAGTTGCGCCCATGAATAGACAGGACCATCGTAGCAGATATAGTGGTGGCCAATGTTACAGCGACCACACTTGCCAATGCCACACTTCATCTTGTTCTCCAAAGTGGTGTAGATGTCATCGTCGCCAAATCCCAGCTTCGAAAGTGCATGCACCACCGTGCGAATCATCACCGGCGGACCGCACACGACGGCTGTTGCGTTGGTAGCTTTCGGCTTCTTGTCGGACACGTTCTGTGCTACGAAACCCACGAACTCCTGCCATTCGGGCTCCGGCTGATCGATCGACAGATAGACCGCCATCGCCGAGCGCAGGTCCACCAACTCGTCTCGGTAGATCAAATCGCGCGAGCTACGAGTGCCGTAGAAGAGCATCAGATCGCCGAAGTCCGCCCGTCGCAACAGCGCCGTCTGCAATACCGACCAGATGGGCGCAAGCCCAATACCCCCGCTGACGAACACCAGATTGCGGCCGAGCCAGTCGTCGATTGGAAAGCCGTTGCCGTACGGACCGCGGAGGCCGATGAAGTCGCCTGCCTGAAGTTCGTGGATTGCTGTTGTTACGCGGCCTGTCTTCAGCACGCTGAACTGCAGGTAGTCGGTCAACAACGGCGACGAGGACACGGAGATCATGGATTCGCCACGTCCGAAAACCGACAGCATGGCGCACTGGCCGCAGCGGAAGGCGAACGGCTCGCCGTCGGTGAGCTCGACACGCAAGGTCTTGACAGGGCGAATGCCGGCCACCTCGTCCCGGGTGAAGACTATCCTGCCCAGGCGGGGCAAGTAAGGACTAGCCGAAACGATCCCGAACCTCCTGTAGGATGTGGATGAGGTCGATCTCCATCGGGCATTGGGTTATGCAGCGACCGCAGCCGGTGCACAGAATGCCCATGCCCGCCTCGACCCCGTATCGGAACTTGTGGTTGATGCGCTGGCGCAGTCGGGCCGCCTTGTGGGGGCGCGGATTGTGCCCCGAAGAGTGCATGGTGAAGTCAGCGAACTGGCAGGTATCCCAAGTGCGCATCCTGATGCCAGTCAGCGGCGCCGTGCCAAGCACCTCGTCGTTGATGTCGAAACAGTGGCAGGTCGGACACAGATAGGTGCAAATGCCGCAGCCAACGCAGCGCATGGACTCGTCGGCCCACAATTGGGCCTCGAAGGCTTCCCCAAGCCGGCGGTCTATGTCCTCCAGATCGGCGAGCTGTCTTGGTATGGCCGAGACAGCCGCGGCCTGGCGCTCGGCAACCCTGGCCTCATCAGCCGGGCCAACTTCCTCCATCTCTGACTCGCCTGCCGCCACCAGGGCCTGCCCAAGTTCGGTCAGCGGTTTGACATAGAAGCCATCGCCCAGGTCGGTCAAGAGGATGTCCAGACCATCCTCCGAATGTGGCGAACCACCAACCGACAGACAGAAGCAATTGGGCGACGGCGGCGCGAGGCACGCCAGGCCCACCAAAGCCGTGGTGCGGCGTCGGCTGAGGTAATGGGATTCGGCTGGCGGCCGCACCATGACCGCATCCAGAAGGGCCATCGCCCGCCCCTCGCAGGGCCGGACGCCAAACACCACCACTGGCTGGTCCTCGGGTCGCAGCTCCTCCAGTCTGTAGCCGCCGTTGTCAGTTTGGCGGAAGGCAAACAGAGGCTCAGTCTGACGCAAGACCATCGCCTTGGCCGGGACCACAGTCATCGGGTAGTCCAACGCGACCTGCGCTTCGCCGTCCCACAAGCCGTAGCTCCAAACGTCGTTCTCGCAGCGCGGGACGTAGATGCGATGGCCGTCCAGTCTGGCTAGCCAAGCCCCGAGGCGCTCTCTGGGCAAGAGCCGAGGCACCTTTTCAGCGGATGAAGTCACCGGGATCCTCGATTCGGAAGGAGGCGATGAGCGCTGGGGCGTCAGGATCCATACCGGTCTCGTAATCGAACATGGACCTGGCTTCCTTCTCTATCGCTCTGTACAGCAACCGCAGAGGTATGTTCACCGGGCAAACGCGCTCGCACTCCTGGCAGTCGATGCACCGGCCGGCCATGTGGATCGCTCGGACCAGATGGTAGAAGGCATTCTCCGCGACCAGCGCGGACCGCTCCACCCATCGCGGCCGCTGGGCCTTCTCCTCAGCCGTGGTCTCGGCCGTCACCGCGTATTGGGACGAGTCGACCACGCATTCGGGGCAATAGCACATGGGACACACTGAGCGGCAGGCGTGGCAGCGCAGGCAGCGGCTGAACTCCCGCTCCCAGAAGGCCCAACGCTCTGCCGCCGAGAGTGCTTCCATAGCCGCGACGGCGGCAAAACGTTGTGCCACGCTGCGTTCCGCTGGCTCGCCCAGGAGAACGTCGCATACCTTCGGCCAGGGCTGGCGGCACTCCCGACAGCGATCGGCCAGAAGCTCGTCCGCCGGAATGCTGAGCTGGCCGGCCGCCGTCCCTACCTGGAAGACGCCCTCGGCGTCGAGGTCGATGCTGTTGGGAGCATCTCCAGCCAATCTGGCAGCCAACTTGCGCCGATCCACCACACCGCCCCGGCCACAGGATACCCCGATGAGGTAGACTGCCTGGCGGTCAAGTAGCCTTTCCTGAAGCAGCACAGTGATCGCCCGACTGTCGCAGCCTTTGACCACCACCCCGATGGGTTGGCTATCCGGTGAGTCTGGGCGAGATTGCAGCTTCCGCACGTCGACCAGGAAACGGACGAGGTTGTGAACGCAAGTGTGGTCCCAGACCAAACGGTCGGCCTCTTCGGGGCTACGTACCCACCCCGGCCGCGCCAGACCCGTACGCGGGTCGCGCTCGTAGCCTAGGACGGACGAGACGTTGCCCGCAGTCAGAAGCTGTCGGGCGGCAGCAATCAGTTCGCCAGTCAGGTCGGTCATGGCGATCGCCTCAGTCGCGTCTGTGGGCCCAGTGGCCGCAACTCTTCGGTTAGCTCGTGGATGAGTTCGGTGAACTTCTTGCCCTCACTGGCCGAAACCCAGGAGATCTGGAACCTTTCCGGCTCCAAGCCAACATACTCCAAGAGTTTCTTGGTCAGCGCGAGACGCCGCCGGGCATAGAGGTTACCGCTGGTGTAGTGGCAGTCACCCGGATGGCAGCCCGAGACTAGCACACCGTCCGCACCGCGCTTGAAGGCGGCCAGGACATACAGCGGCGACACGCTGCCAGAGCACATGACTTGAATCGGGATGACGTTGGCCGGATACTGCATACGCGACACGCCAGCCAGGTCGCTCCCAGCCGAGGAGCACCACTTGCAGAGGAAGGCGATAATCACCGGCTCGAAGTTGTCGGTCATGCCAGACCTGGAAGCGATGCTAAGATCATCTCTTGCATCTGGTGCCCGGTCGCATTGCGTACCTCGATGGCGGCCCGGACACAGGTGGCAGCACAGGTCCCACAACCCTCGCAGAGAACCTCGTTCACCGCGGCCCGCCCCTCGATCAGCGAGATGGCGCGATAAGGACACGCCTCGACGCACATGCCGCAGGCGGTGCACAGACTCGGCTTGACTCGGGCCACAGTCGGAGCGTGCCACAGCCGCTCTTGGGATAGAATGGTGACAGCCTTGCTAGCTGCTCCGCTGGCCTGAGCAACCGCCTCCGGGATGTCCTTGGGCGCCTGGCCAGCACCGGCCAGGAACACCCCGCCGGCCATGCTCTCGAGCGGCCGCAGCTTGGGATGAGCCTCGGCCATGAAGCCATCCTTGTCCAGGCCGATCTTGAGCCGCTGCGCCAGGTCCGAGGCCCCGCGGGCTGCCACCATGGCCTGGGCCAGGACTACCATGTCGGCCCGTATCTCGACCTGCTTTCCGGAGAGCGTATCCACCCCCCAAACGACAACCTTACCGTCCTCCTCGAAGACACGTGCTACCTTACCTCGCAGGTAGATGACACCGTCTTCCTCGATCGCTCTTTGCACGAACTCCTCGTAGCCCTTGCCACCCGACCGGATATCTATGTAGAACACGTAGGCCTGGCCATCTGGGACATGATGCTTGTACAGCATCGCGTGCTTGGCAGTGTACATGCAGCATATCTTCGAGCAATATGGCCGATGGTGCTCCGGATCACGAGAACCCGAACACTGGATGAATACGACTTCCTTGGGCTCTTTATGATCTGAAGGCCTGAGGACACGACCCATTGTGGGCCCCGAAGCCGAGCAAAGGCGCTCGAACTGTAGACCGTCTACGACGTCTGGGTACTTTCCATAGCCATACTCCGCCATGAGCTCCTTGCCATACAGATCATAGCCGGTGGCCACGATGATTGCCCCCACCTCTTCCTCGACAATCCGGGGCCGATCGTCGAAGTTGATAGCCTTGGGCTCACATACGTCGATGCACTTGCCGCAGGCGATGGTGGTGAAAGGATCGGGGCACGCTTGGTCGTCCAGAACGTAAGTGGCCGGCACCGCCTGGGGGAAGGGAATGTAGATCGCCCGCCTGCCGGTCAGGCCTTGGTCGAACTCGTTGGGCACAAGGATCGGGCAGACCTTAGTGCACTCGTCACAGAGGGTACACTTGTCGGCATCGACATAGGTTGGCTTGCGTAGGATCTTCACGCGGAAGTTCCCAACGTAGCCGGACACCGATTGCACTTCGCTGTAGGTCATCAGGCGGATGTTGGGGTGCCTGGCAGTCTCAACCATTTTGGGGGTGAGGATACACTGCGAGCAGTCGAGGGTGGGGAAAGTCTCGGACAGCTGGGCCATGTGGCCCCCGATCGACGGCGAGCGCTCGACCAGGATCACTTCATAACCGGCATTGGCCAGATCCAGTGCCGCCTGTATCCCGGAGATGCCGCCCCCGATCACCAGCGCCCTGTGCGTCACCCCAACGCTCAGCGGCTCCAAGGGCTCGTTGCCCCGCACCCGCTCAATGCCCACCTGGCTGATCCGCAAAGCCTTGCTGGTGGCCAGCTGCCGGTCGCGGTGGACCCAGCTGCACTGCTCACGGATGTTGGCAATCTCGCACTGGTAGGGGTTCAAGCCGGCTGCCTGGGCAACCCTGCGGAACGTGGCCTCGTGCAGGTTGGGTGAACAGCAGGCGACCACGACGCTCTGCAAGCCTTTCTGGCGTATGGCCTCCATGATCCGGTTCTGGCCGGGATCGGAGCACATGTACAGGTAGTCCTCCGAATGGGCCACATCCGGGCGTTTCGCCAATTCCTGCGCCAGCCAGCGAACGTCGACTGTGCCAGCGATATTCACGCCACAGTGGCAGACGAAGACCCCGATGCGCCTCATGTCCCTGCCTCCGGGGCGGGCTGGCCGGCCACTAGCGTCAGGCCGTACTCATAACCGCGGTCGAACGCTTCCATGTTCTGGTCCAGGGACCTGCTCGGAACCAGGCCAGGCAAAGCTTTCTTCATCGCCTCCGGGCTGACCACCTCCGTTACGGCGGTGAAGAAACCCAGCATCACCAGGTTGGCGAAGATGCGGTTGCCCATTTCCTCAGCCATGCGCGTAGCTGGCACGGCAAACACCCGCACGCGCCTGGCGGCCGGATCGACCTTCACCAGGTCGGCATCAGTTAGCAGCATCCCGCCGTCCCGGAGTTCGGGCTCGTACTTCTCGTAGGCATCCTGTGACATGGCCACCAGGATCTCCGGACGATCGACATACGGATAGAGCACGCGCTCCTCCGAGACCACGAGTTGCGAGCTGCAGGTGCTACCTCGTGCCTCCGGCCCGAAGCTCTGCGTCATCGTCGCATGTTTACCGCCGAAAAGGGAAATTGCCTTGCCAGTGATCAAGCCACAGCGGATGATCCCCTGGCCACCGAAACCGGAGAATCGGATCTCGGTCATGCCTAGACTCCGTATGGCACATACTTGTCGCCAAGCTTGCCGCTGAGGTAGGTATTCATGCACTCAAGAAAAGTTGGCTTCTGCCTATCGACAAATTTACCACAGATGATCTTGCCTTGATAGCCTATGTCGACCGTTCGTGGGTCAGCACCGTGTTGAATCTCCGACTCATTGTAGTAGTACTTGAGCAGATCCAGGCCCTGTCCCAGTCGATTGCGGCGCGCATAGACTGTCACACACGGTGTGATGACCTCGATGAAACGGAAGCCTTGCTTGCCGAGGGCCTCACGGATGGTATGGCTGAGTCGCCGGATGTGTAAACACGTCCAGCGAGCTATGTACGTGGCTCCACAAGCGTCGAGCAGGTAGGGCAAGTTGAATGGGTACTCGTAGCTGCCGAAAGGTGCGGTGGAGAGATTGGCCCCAATAGGCGTGGTGGCCGCCAACTGTCCACCCGTCATGGCGTAGTTGAAGTTGTTGACGCAGATCACCAGTAAATCCATGTTCCGCCGGGCGGCGTGGATCAGGTGATTCCCGCCGATGCCGACGAGGTCGCCGTCGCCGCTAAACACCACGACCTGGAGGGCTGGATTCCCCAGCTTCAAGCCGGTGGCGAAAGCCACCGCACGCCCGTGGGTGGTGTGAAACGAGTCCAGGTGAATGTAGCCTGCCACCCGTCCGGTGCAGCCGATGCCGGAGACTACGGCCACCTTGTCTAGGTCAAGGCCGCTCTTGCGCAGCGCATCGGCGAAGGCGGTGACAACGATCCCAATGCCGCAGCCAGAGCACCAGATGTGCGGGATCCGGTCCATGCGCAGCAGCTCTTCCAGAGGGTTACGGGGCTTTGGGGACTGCTCCGCTTGGCCCTCCGGCTGCACCTCGTCAGGCCGCTGGCTCGTTGCCACCTCCGGCCCGAGTGGAGTCGCTTGCGGCAGCTGATTCGAGTCAGGGCTGGGTGCGGTCCCCATTCCGGGCTGGCTGGTCGCCCCGTCTAGCGAGCATTGGTCACTCATCGCACCGCCTCCAAAATGGCGTCGAGAATACTTGCCGGATCGTGGACCCAGCCACCGGCGTGAGAAACCGGGATGACCGGGGCTCGCCCAGCGGCCACGCGCTCGACCTCCAGGGCGATCTGACCCAGGTTGATCTCTGGTACCACGAAGGCCTTCGTGTGCTGTGCGAGTTGGGCCAGGCGTGCCTCGGGAAAGGGCCAAACCGTGATCATGCGGAAGGTGCCGACGCGCACCCCTTGCTGACGAGCTAGCTGCACGGCGCGGTAGGCCACCCGGGAGGTGATCCCATAAGAAACGACGATAACCTCAGCGCCCTCGCACGCGTCTTCCTCGAACCGAATGATACTGTGAGCGTTATGAAGAATCTTGTCCCTCAAATGACGCACGCACCAGTCTTGGCACGCAGCGTTGATGACGGGATATCCCCGCTCGTCGTGGGTGAGACCCGTGGTGTGAAACCGGTAGCCGTCCCCTGCCTTCACCATGAAAGGCACCAGGTCTTCATCCGGCCGGTAAGGCGCGTACTCCTCCGCCGGGCCTTCGTACCACTTCCGCTGCACCAGCCGGATCTGATCAGCAGGCGGAATCACCACCTTCTCGTGCATGTGACCGACGCATTCATCGGTCATTATGAGCACGGGCACCCGATACTGCTCAGCCAAGTTGAAGGCGTCGACGGTAAGATCGAAGCATTCCTGTGGGGAGTCCGGCGAAACAGCGATGATCTGGTAGTCGCCGTGCGAACCCCAGCGTGCCTGCATCATGTCCCCCTGGCCGGTGAGCGTCGGCAGGCCCGTCGAGGGTCCGCCACGCTGTACGTTGGCGATCACCAGCGGTGTTTCCATCATCGCCGCCAGTCCGAGGTTCTCCATCATCAGCGAGAAGCCCGGCCCCGACGTTACCGTCATCGCTTTGCGCCCAGCCCAAATCGCACCAATGAGCGCTGCAATGGAGGCAATTTCGTCCTCCATCTGGATGAAGACGCCACCCACTCGCGGGATGCGTTCGGCGAAGCGCTCGGCTGTCTCGGTGGAAGGCGTTATTGGATAGCCAGCGAAGAACCGACAACCGGCGGCCAGCGCGCCTTCGGCGATGGCGTAGTCACCGTCCAGGTAGTACTCGCCGGTGAGCACGCCCCGCGGATCAGCTGGTTCGGTCTTCAACTTCGGCCTCCTCCTCCGCCAGCGTCACGAACAGAGCGAACTCGGGACAGATCGCTTCGCAGAGCTGGCAATAGCAGCAGTTATCAATGTCTTTCACTTTCGGAGGGTGATAACCCTTGGCATTGAACTCATCTGACATGACTAATACATCACGCGGGCAATACTCGACGCAAAAACCGCAACCCTTGCACCGATCAACTTCAATATGAACTACGCCCCTCTTGGGCCGAAGGTCACCAAAGTAGATCATTGGCTGCTCCCGCTGGACAGAATCCCTCTGGCGCGCAATACCGGCCTGGGGTCCACGGAGTGTGCATCCAGTCCCAACTGATCCTCGGGGCAGCCTAGAGCCGCCGCCAGGATTTGGCTGAAGTACAGGACCGGTAACCCACTAAACTGGGGATCCATTGCTACCGCTACCTTCTGCCGATGGTCCAGGTTAAAGGCGCAGAGTGGGCAACTCACGGCCACCACATCGGCGCCGCGTTGGCGTGCCGAGCCGACGATAGCCATGGTCCGTGCGGCTACTATCTCAGGGTGGTCCACGGTCTCGTACGAACCGCAACACTCGGTGCGGTGCGGGAAGAGAACTGGCGTCGCTCCCAGCGCCTCACACAGGTCCTCCATTATCCGCGGACTCTCCGAATCATCTATTCCGATTCCGGTCGGACGCACCAACAAGCAGCCGTAGTAGTTGGCCACCGCCAATGAGGTCAAGGGCCGCACTATCATCGTGCTCAGCGCCCCGAAGCCGATCTGGGCGCGCAGCAACTCCAAGGGATGAACGACCTCGACGCCGCCGTCGTAGGCGATGCCTTCAGCGTCTATGAAGGCGTTAATGGTGTCAAGAGCCTCCGGTTCCGCCCGGACTTTGGCGTTGGCCCTCTTCAGGGTGTTGTAACACATGGCACACGGCACTAGAAGCGTCTCGGACCCGGCCTCAGCGGCGCGGACAAGGTTTCTCACCGGCCCAACGTGGTGAATCAGGTCGTCCGCGGCCAGCGAGAACACCGTGCCGCAACAATTCCAGCGCTCAACCTCCGCAATCGGGACGTCAAGTACTGCCAGGGCGTAGAGCAGCGACTGCTCGAAGTTGCGCGCCTGGGTCTTCAGAGTGCAGCCGGGATAGTAGGTGGTCGACATGGCAATGGCGTGTGTTGCCGACGTCGCGGAGGCCAAAGGCTCATCACGCGGTGTACTTGCGCAGACTGCTGACCAGCGCGATTGTGGGGACGGCTTCCAGATCCGAGCCCGCCAGCTGCGAAATCACGAGACGATCTCGGTTCTCCCGGAGCTGGAGCAGTCTCAAGGCCTCCATCACCTCGGCGATGCCGATCCCCTTCGGGCAGCGTGCGTTGCAGACCAGGCAGGTAGCGCAGATCCAAGGCGTTCTGGCTTGACGCAGCTCGTTCTCAAGCCCAAGCTGTAAGTAGCGAAGGACCTGGCTGGGCAACAAATCCATGTGGTCAACTGCGGGGCAGCCGGCAGCGCACTTCCCGCACTGGTAGCAGGACAAAACGGCCTGCCCGCTTATCTCCTCCACCCGGCTGACGAAGTCCGACCATGCCCGGTGGCGTGTCAGCTGCACTCGCAAAGTACCGCTCCAGTCGTGTCGCCACCGGGCCGAAGCCATGACCGTCTGCAGCGGCGGGAACGGCGGTGCCGCACTGCCGACAAGAGCGTCGGGCTTCCGGGGCTGCGTGCACGGTATTATAGCCACGAACCTGGCCGAGCTGCAAAAAAAGCTGGACACCGACCCCAGGGTTGGCTATTATCGCCCGATGGGCCGTCGTCCGGGCGATGGGGGCCGGTTCCTCGAGGGCGCTGTGGCGTTTGCCGAGGCACGGCCGTCGTACGGGCGATGGGGGCCGGGTCACTGACTTCAGCCGGTGCGAATGGCGCGCTGGGGCGTAGCAGCACGGACGGAGTCCAATGGGCACTTGCCGGGGCGAGCCCCGGGATCGGTTGCCCGTGAGCCGGAGGAAGGCTTCGTCAATGAATCTTCACGAGTATCAGGCCAAAGAGCTGCTTCGCGAGCACCAGCTGCCGGTGCCCGAGGGTGCCATTGCCCGCTCGCCAGGCGAAGCCAGCCAGTGCGCCGAGCGGCTCGGCTATCCGGTGGTCGTAAAGGCGCAGGTGCTCACCGGCGGGCGGGGTAAGGCGGGCGGAGTGCGGCTCGCCGGCTCGGCCGAAGAGGCCGAGCGGATTGCCGCCGACATCCTGGGGATGGACATCCGGGGCCATACCGTGCGCTGCGTCCTTGTCGAACGGGCTGCCGCTATCAGCCGCGAGCTATACCTGGGAGTAGTCCTGGATCGCGCTGCACGGTGGCCGACGGTCATGGGCTGCAGCCGCGGGGGCATCGATATCGAGCAGGTCGCGGCCGAAGACCCGACGGCCATTCGCTACGAGCCGGTGCACCCGCTCATCGGCCTGCAGGCTTACCAGGCACGCCGTCTGGCGCTCGATCTCGGGTTGACCGGCGCGCAGCTGCGATCCTTCACTGACATTGCCAGTCGCCTCTACCGTGTTTACGAATCGCTGGACGCAACCCTGGTCGAGGTCAATCCGCTGGCAGTCCTGCAGGACGGAACTTTGGTGGCCCTTGACGCCAAGATCAACCTGGACGATAGCGCCCTCTTCCGGCATCCTGAACTGGCCGCCTTGCGCGACACGAGCGCGGAGACGACCGCCGAGCAGGCAGCACGCTCGGCTGGCCTGAGCTACGTGTCGCTCGAGGGTTCCATCGGTTGCCTGGTGAACGGTGCTGGCCTGGCGATGGCCACCATGGATGTCATAAAGCTGTTCGGCGGTGAGCCGGCTAACTTCCTCGATATCGGGGGCGGCGCCCAGGCCGACAAGGTCGGGCAGGCGATGCGTTTGCTCTTGGCCGACGGTGGGGTTCGATGTGTGCTCATCAACGTCTTTGGCGGCATCACCCGCTGCGACGAGGTTGCGCGCGGCATCCTGGCGGCGCTGGAGTCAATCCGGACCGAGGTGCCTTTTGTGGTGCGACTGGAGGGCACGAACGCCGAGCAGGGGCGCGCGATGCTGGTGGCGGCCCGCATGCAGACTGCTCAGACCCTGGCTGAGGCGGCCCAATTAGCCGTGGCCGCCGCCAGGACTGCCGCGACGGCTGATGCTGCAAGGAGCCCAGCATGACCATCCTGGCTGACCGCAACACCCGTGTGCTGGTGCAAGGCATAACCGGCCGAGAGGGCGCATTCCACACCGCCCAGATGGTGGACTATGGCACCACTGTGGTGGCCGGCGTCACACCCGGCAGGGCCGGCGAGTCGGTCGCCGGCGTCCCGGTTTTCGACACCGTGCGTGACGCCGTAGCTGCCACCGACGCCAACGCCAGCGTCATCTTCGTGCCCGGGCCGTACTGTGCAGACGCAATCCTTGAGGCAGCGGACGCCGGCATCCCGCTTATCGTTGTGATCACCGAGGGTGTGCCGGCCCGCGAAATGACGAGGGTCAGCCACTTCCTGGCTGGACGAGGCATCACCTTGGTAGGGCCCAACACGCCGGGGCTCATCACCCCTGACCAGGCCAAGTTGGGCATCATTCCGGGCCACATCGTAAGGCCGGGACCCGTTGGCGTCGCCAGTCGCAGCGGCACGCTCACCTACGAGGTGCTGTATGCCCTCAGCCAGCGCGGCATCGGCCAGTCGACGGCCGTGGGCATGGGTGGCGACGCCGTGCCAGGCACTACTTTCGTGGATCTGCTGACATGGTTCGAGGCCGACCCACAGACCGAGGTGATCGTGTTGATCGGCGAGATAGGCGGCACCGAGGAGGAGCGCGCCGCCGAGTTTGTCCGCCAGCACGTCAGCAAGCCGGTGGTGGCCTTCGTCGCCGGCCGCACAGCGCCGCCTGGCAAGCGCATGGGGCACGCTGGCGCCATTATCGCGGGTGGCACCGGCACCGCTGAGGCCAAGATCTCTGCCCTCACCGCCGCTGGAGTAGCCGTGGCTGCCCACCCGGACGAGATCACCGACCTCGTGGCCGGGCGACTGGCTCAGAACTAGGGACCCTGTCAAGGTCGTTGATCCGGGAAGCGCAACCCCACGTCGCGCAGGCAGCCGCCGCCTGAGGGGCGGCTTGGGTGATCGAGACGACGGGGCGGCGCGTGGAGGTGTCTCGTCGCTCGGCGAGGGCCCTGGGTTGCGGTCGCTCGGAGCGGAAGTGTCTCGTCAGTCGGCGTGGGGCCTGGGGTGCGGTCGCTCGGAGTGGAGGTGTCTCGTCAGTCGGCGTGGGGCCTCGGGTGCGGTCGCTGGCAGTGGCGCTCCTGGCATCGGTCCCTCCGCGTCATTCCGGGCCAGCGTCACGTTGGCCACCGCTGCAGCGGCCTCTCGGCATCAGGCACCGGCCTGGAGGCCCACCGCCTCGATGTCGCCAACATCGTGGCCGCCCACCAGTACGGGGATCTCCGCAGTTCTCTGCCTTTCCCGCCGACAATCGCCTTTGGATACCCCTTTCCGCGCCACCGCATCTCGCGGGGCGGTGCGGCCCCAGCACCGCCTCGACCCGAGCACGCCGGTGCCGCTGCGGCTGCTGCCGTCCGGCGTCGGCAAACGTCTCGCTTGGCGATGAACTCTCGCGTGCTGCCTGGCGCCACTCCGCATCAGTCAGACGCGGCACGGGGCGGGCAAGGCTGCTTGCGCCGACCGCTGAAGCCGTGGCAGTCGCCAGCCTGCAGCAGCGTAGCGTGGTCCCAGGACACCGTCGCGACGGACGGCATCTGCACTCTCGATGTGCCGAGGGCGCACCAGGCCAGGGTTGATCAGGACCGCTTTAGGGCGCCCGTCTCGTCGCACGTGGACGCGCACGCCGCACCCCCGCCGGTCGCGCTTCTGGCGTGCGAGGAGCAGCACCGCCACCTCGAAATGGTCCATCCCCGCGTGCGCGGGGGAGCCGCGTAAGCGGCCACAATGGCCTATTGGTTGCGGGGTCCATCCCCGCGTGCGCGGGGGAGCCTCAAATGCTGCTGCTACATCGCCGGCTGCATCCGGTCCATCCCCGCGTGCGCGGGGGAGCCATGCTCTAGTGATTGCGCTCGTTCGAGCTTACGGGTCCATCCCCGCGTGCGCGGGGGAGCCCCCTCTGTAGCCCGCACCACCGCCAGCATGGCAGGTCCATCCCCGCGTGCGCGGGGGAGCCGGGCTACGGGAGGGGAGATGGCGGCGGCGGCGGGGTCCATCCCCGCGTGCGCGGGGGAGCCTGGCAAATGCAACCCAAGCACGAGTGCCTGCAAGGTCCATCCCCGCGTGCGCGGGGGAGCCCTGTACCACGGCGTCCAAATTAGGAATAGTCAAGGTCCATCCCCGCGTGCGCGGGGGAGCCCGCGGCAGGTGCGAGCTGAGCTGGGGCCACGCAGGTCCATCCCCGCGTGCGCGGGGGAGCCCGCGGCAGGTGCGAGCTGAGCTGGGGCCACGCAGGTCCATCCCCGCGTGCGCGGGGGAGCCTGAGCCGGACGTGCTCGGCTGGACCACGCTGCGGGTCCATCCCCGCGTGCGCGGGGGAGCCCGGCGCGGGCGACGGGGTCGGTACTGCTTCCTGGGTCCATCCCCGCGTGCGCGGGGGAGCCTCCTCCGCGGGCGATGGAGCCGCGAGAGCTTGTGGTCCATCCCCGCGTGCGCGGGGGAGCCACCAGGTCCTTGATCCGGTGCAAAAGCTCTGCAGGTCCATCCCCGCGTGCGCGGGGGAGCCCCACTTGCTGGCCCACCCTCCAAGTTTTGCTCGGGTCCATCCCCGCGTGCGCGGGGGAGCCGGATGTGATTGAGCATGTAGAGGACGTGTATGGGGTCCATCCCCGCGTGCGCGGGGGAGCCTCGGCCGAGTCAGCGGCTGACGACGCGGCGGGGGGTCCATCCCCGCGTGCGCGGGGGAGCCGCAGGTGCCGCCCGCAGCGGCAAAGGTCGGGGTGGTCCATCCCCGCGTGCGCGGGGGAGCCTCCACCATGAGATACAAACGGCCAGTCACGAGCGGTCCATCCCCGCGTGCGCGGGGGAGCCATCCTGATCGGAGCTATCGTGACGCTCGCGGTGGGTCCATCCCCGCGTGCGCGGGGGAGCCAGCGATGATCCGGTCGGCCTCGGCGCGCCGCACGGTCCATCCCCGCGTGCGCGGGGGAGCCCGCTGTGGAGGGAGGCCGCCGGCCTAGCCGAGAGGTCCATCCCCGCGTGCGCGGGGGAGCCTTACACCCTGACTGTCACCATACGGACCCATGTGGTCCATCCCCGCGTGCGCGGGGGAGCCCGCTGCCAGCCGCCCCGATCTCAGGCCTGCAATGGTCCATCCCCGCGTGCGCGGGGGAGCCGATGTCGACGGCGACGTCCGACCAGGAGATGTGGGTCCATCCCCGCGTGCGCGGGGGAGCCGAGGCCTGGGTGCGGGACCAGCTCGCCCGGCGAGGTCCATCCCCGCGTGCGCGGGGGAGCCGCTGACGCGCAACGAAGCCCGCGCGGCCGTGGGGGTCCATCCCCGCGTGCGCGGGGGAGCCCCGGTACGTGGGCAGCGACGGGCTGCGGCCAACGGTCCATCCCCGCGTGCGCGGGGGAGCCCTGGGTGGCCGAAAAGACGCGCTCGGTGTTGAAGGTCCATCCCCGCGTGCGCGGGGGAGCCCGAGTAAGATTTTTCGGCCTGCAGGAGGG